>Ga0208048_1000048_pt1 | contig 65000 bp, 65 predicted proteins | sample Malawi_45m_30L_FD_184163 | JGI IMG/M metagenome (GOLD analysis project Ga0208048, IMG submission 184163) | Freshwater microbial communities from Lake Malawi, Central Region, Malawi to study Microbial Dark Matter (Phase II) - Malawi_45m_30L... | ecosystem: Environmental > Aquatic > Freshwater >...
CCATCGTCGACATCACCGAGACCGGCTCCTCGATCAAGGCCAACCAGCTGCGCATCGTCGCCCAGCTGATGGAGACCACCACCGTCCTCGTCGCGAACAAGACCGCCTGGGCCGATCCCGCCAAGCGCGCCAAGATCGAGCAGATCGTCCTCATGCTGCAGGGCGCCCTCGCGGCGCAGCACATGGTCGGCCTGAAGTTCAACCTCCCCAAGGCCAAGCTCGAACAGGTCGCCGCCGCCCTGCCCGCCCTGCGCAACCCGACGGTCTCGCCGCTCAGCAACGCCGAGTGGGTCGCCGTCGAGACGATCATCGACGCCCGCCAGGCGCGCGAGTTCATCCCGACCCTCAAGGCCGCCGGCGCCGAGGGCATCGTGGAATACCCGATCAACAAGCTCGTCTACTGACGCCCTTCCTCATGGCTGACTCCGTCCGCGTCGGTCTCATCCAGCTCACCGCCGCGGACACCCCGGCGGCGAACGTGCGCAAGACCCTGCCCCGTATCGAAGAAGCGGCGGGCAAGGGCGCGAAGATCATCGGCCTGCAGGAGATGTTCACGACGAAGTATTTCTGCGTCACCCAGGACCCGAAGCACTTCGACCTCGCCGAACCGATCGGGACCGGCCCGTCGGTGACCGAGCTGGCCAAGGCCGCGAAGCGTCTCGGCGTCGTCATCGTCGCCCCCCTCTTCGAGGCCCGCGGCAGCGAAGTCTACCATAACACGGCGGCCGTCATCGACGCCGACGGCACGGTGCTCGGCAAGTACCGCAAGATGCACATCCCCCAGGACCCGGGATTCGAGGAGAAGTTCTACTTCGCCCCCGGCGACCTCGGCTTCCGCACCTGGAAGACCGCGCACGGCGACATCGGCGTGCTCATCTGCTGGGACCAGTGGTACCCCGAGGCCGCGCGCCTCACCGCGCTCGGCGGCGCGCAGATCCTCTTCTACCCGACCGCCATCGGCTGGCTGCCCGAAGAAAAGGCCGCCCTCGGCAAGGCGCAGCACAACGCCTGGGAGACCGTCCAGCGCGGCCACGGCGTCGCCAACGGCTGCTTCGTCGCCGCGACCAACCGCGTCGGCACCGAAGGCCGCACCCAGTTCTGGGGCCAGAGCTTCGTCTCCGACCCGTACGGCGAGATCGTCGCCCGCGCGTCCATCGACAAGGAGGAAGTCCTCCTCGCCGACTGCGACCTCCGGAAGCAGCGCGAGTTCCGCCGCATCTGGCCGTTCTTACGCGACCGCCGCATCGACGCCTACGGCGACCTGACGCGCCGCCTGCGGGACTGACCTTCCGCATGGCCACGCCTCGCTCCCTCGGCTTCCGCATGCCCGCGGAATGGGAACCCCAGTCCGCGACGTGGCTCTCGTGGCCGTCGAACGCCGCGCTCTGGCCGGGCCATTACGACCAGATCCCGGCGAAGTTCGCGGAGTTCGCCGCCGCCATCAGCCGCTTCCAGCCGGTGAAGATCAACGCCGCCGGCCAGCTGCGCGCCGAGGCCGAACGCGCGCTCAAGGCCGCCAAGGCCGATCTCTCCGTCGTCGAGCTGACCGACATCGCGACCGACGACGTCTGGTGCCGCGACCACGGCCCGATCTTCGTGAAGAACGACCGGACCAAGGAGCTCGCGCTCACCGACTGGGAATTCCACGGCTGGGGCGGCAAGTTCGAGGCCGCGCTCGACAACCAGGTCCCCGGCAAGATCGCCGCCAAGCTCGGGGTGAAGCAGTTCAGCTATCCGTTCGAACTCGAAGGCGGCGGCATCGAAGTCTCCGGCGACGGCCTGCTCCTCACCACCGAGGCCGTGCAGAACAACCCGAACCGCGCCGAAGGCCGCGATGACGCCGCGTTCCACGCCGCCATCCGCGACGGCCTCGCGATCGACGAGTTCCTCTGGATCGGCGAAGGCCTGGCCAACGACGACACCGACGGCCACATCGACAACCTCGCGCGCTTCATCGCGCCGCGCACGATCCTCGCCGTCAGCGAAGCCGACAAGGCGGCGCCGAACTACGCGCCCATGCAGGAGAACCTCCAGCGCCTGCGCGAGATGCGCCCGCGCGGCCAGCGCCTCGACATCCTCGAGCTGCCGCTGCCCAAGCCCATCCGCCTCGCCGGCCGCGACCTGCCGCCGAGCCACGCGAACTTCCTCATCGTGAACGGCGGCGTCCTCGTGCCGCTCTACGGCCAGGATTCCGACAAACTCGCGATGGGCATCATCGGCGACTGCTTCCCCGGCCGGAAGATCGTCGGCCTCGACTGCCGCGTGCTGCTCATCGAAGGCGGCGCGCTGCACTGCCTCAGCCAGCAGCAGCCGGCGTAATGGGGCAAGGAGCATCGGGGATGGAGGTGGCCGCTGCGCCTACCCCCATACTCGATACTCCCTGCTCGGTCCCCTACTTTTTCAGCTTCGCCGAGCATCCGCAGTCGCCGGCGCAGCCGCCCGCCTTGCGACGGCGCGCGGCGGCCAGCCAGCGACGGACGAGCCAGCCGACGGCCACGCCGACGATGGCGCCCACGATGACGGCTTCGAGGTTCATGTGAGGCGGATGATGACCTGGTAGACGACCATCGAGACCATCCAGGCGAGGACGGTCATGGTGACGAACGAAGCCGCGGCCCATTTCCAGCCGCCGGTCTCCTGCGCGAGCGTGGCGACCGTGGGACCGCACTGGGAGCAGAGGGCGAAGAAGACCATGAGCGCGAGCACGGCGGCCAGCGAGAAGATCGGGGTGCCGGCGCGCGGGCCCTCCGGCCACTTGGCGTCCTGCATCGCCTTGCGCAGATCCTGGCTGTCGGCCTCGGCGCCTTCGCCGACGGAATAGGTCACGCCGAGCGTGGACACGATCACCTCGCGCGCGGGGAAGCTGGCGAGCACGCCGACGGTGATTTTCCAGTCGAAGCCGCACGGGTCGAAGACCGGCTGCACCGCCTTGCCGAAGCGGCCCATGTAGGACTGTTCGACGTGGGCGGCCTGCACACGGGCCCGGACCAATTCCGCGGACTCCGTCGGGTGCGCGGCGCGGATGCGCTCCGCCACCGCGGCGTCGCGCGGAAAATACGAGAGCGCCCAGACGACGATGGTGATGGCGAAGATCACCGTGCCGGCCTTCGAGACGAATTCGGCGGCGTTCTGCCACATGCGCCAGACGACGTCGCGCGGCTTGGGCAGCTGGTAGCGGGGCAGCTCGAGGACGAACGGCTGGGGCTTCACCTTGAGCACCAGGCGCGTGAGGACGAAGGCCGTGGGGACGGCGAAGACCAGGCCGACGCAATGCATCCCGACCATCACCAGCGACTCCCAGCCGGGGCCGTAGAGCGGGCCGATGAAGGCCGCGCACATGAGCGCGTAGACCGGGAAGCGGGCCGAACAGCTCATGAACGGCACGACGAACGCCGTCGCGAGGCGGGCCTTGGGGTCTTCGATCGTGCGCGTCGAGAGGAGGCTCGGGATCGCGCAGGCGAAACCGGAGAGCATCGGCACGAAGCTCTTGCCGTTGAGGCCGCACCAGCTGAACAGGCGGTCCATGATGAACGCAGCGCGCGCCATGTAGCCGCTGTCCTCGAGGATGCCGATGAACAGGAAGAGGATGAGGATCTGCGGCAGGAAGACCAGGAAGGCGCCGACGCCGCCGATGATGCCGTCGGCGACGAGGCTCTGCAGCATCGGATAAGGATCGAGCGAAGGCGCGACGACCCCCTTGGTCCAGTCGACGCCCAGCTGGATCCAATCCATCGGGAACTTCGCGAGCCAGAAGACCGAGGCGAAGAAGCCGAGCATGATGCCCAGGAAGAAGACCGGGCCGAGGACGCGGTGGAGCAGCAGACGGTCGACGGCGGAAGTGCGTCCGGCCTTGCCGAGGCCCTCGGTCACGACGCCTTCGAGCGCCGTGCGCAGCCAGGCGTAATGGACGAGCGGCTCGGCCGCCATCGGGTTGTAGCCGCAATTACGCACGCGTTCGCGCGCGGCGCGGAGGGGCTTCTCGCGACGCTCGGGCGTCCAGCCGAGCCGCTCGGCCGTGGACACGTTGGTGTCGAAAAGCAGGCGTTGGGCATCGGCGGAGGGGATCGCCTTGCCGGTGTCGGCCGACGCGGCCTGGGCGACGTCGGCGAGCGCCGCGACGATTTCGGCCGGCCAGACGACGCGCCGCAGCGGCGCGCGCCGCGTCAAGGCGGCGGCGAGGCCGCGCCGGACCTCCAGGATGCCCTCACCCTTCCAGGCGGAAGTCAGGATGACCGGCACGCCGCCGAGGCGACGGGAAAGCAGCTCGGTGTCGATGCGCAGCCCCTGTTCCTGGGCGACGTCGGCCTGGTTGAGGACGAGCACGACCGGCAGGCCGAGCTCGGCGACCTGCGAGGCGAGGAAGAGGTTGCGGATCAGGTTGGTGGCGTCGGCGACGATCAGCACCGCGTCGGGCCGGCGGTCGCCGGCGATGTGGCCCGACAAGACGTCGATGACGACCTGCTCATCGGGCGAGGCCGCGGCGAGCGAGTAGAGTCCGGGCAGGTCGACGAGCTCGACCTTCTGGCCGTCGCCGAGGTCGCACGTGCCGGACTTGCGGGCGACCGTGACGCCGGGGTAGTTGCCGACGCGTTGGCGGAGGCCGGTGAGGGCGTTGAAGAGGGTCGACTTGCCGGTGTTGGGATTCCCGACGAGCGCGACCAGGAGGCCTGCATCGGGAGTGCTCACGGCTGGCGCGGTCGCGGGATGGGGCAATCGGCGGAGACGTCGACGATAAGGTTGTCGGCCTCGGCGAGGCGGAGACTCACGACCTGCCCGCCGAACTCGATGGCCAGCGGGTCGCCCAACGGCGCCTTCCGGACGAGTTTCAAGACCATCCCCGGGAGCAGACCCAAGGCCATGAGCCGCTGATCCACCCCGCGCTCCGGATTGAGCGAGGCCAGCTTCCCGAATTGACCGGGCAGAAGTTGGGAGAGCGGGGTCACGCTAATTGAGATTGAGTCTCAAAAGTAGGCCTCCGCCCCCCTTTGTCAACGCGGACCCTCGCCCGGATGGGGTTTAGGTTTACGGCGCCCCCTCCCCTGGTTACCTCCTTGCAACCTCCTCGATGCACGAGCTGACCCCAGACGTCGAATCGCCGGCCCGGCATACCGAACGCGATCATGGGGGCCTCGGCGGGCATCCCCGGGGGTTGAGCATGCTCTTCTACACCGAGATGTGGGAGCGGTTCTCCTACTACGGGATGCGGGCGCTCCTGCTCCTTTTCATGATCACCCCGCTGGCGATGGGCGGGCTGGGGTTCGACCAGAAGTTCGCGACACAGGTCTACGGGAATTACACCATGGCGAGCTACCTGGTGTGCATCCTCGGGGGTTACCTCGCGGACAACTTCATCGGCGCGCGGCGGGCGGTGCTCATCGGCGGACTCATCATCACCGCGGGCCATTACGCCCTGGCGTTCGACTCCGTCCCGATGTTCTTCGCCGGGCTCGTCCTGGTGGCGCTGGGTACCGGCCTGCTCAAGCCGAGCATCAGCACGCTCGTCGGCGGGCTCTACTCGCCCGGCGACACGCGACGCGACGCCGGGTTCTCGCTCTTCTACATGGGCATCAACCTCGGCGCCTTCGCCGCGCCGCTGGTCGTCGGCTGGCTCGCCCAGAGCGCGTCCTTCCGCGCGACGCTGAGCGCCTGGGGGCTCGACCCCACGCATAGCTGGCATTGGGGCTTCGGGGCGGCGGGCGTCGGGATGACGATCGGCATGATCGTCTACCTGCGTCGCCGCCATTGGCTGGCGCACGTCGGCGGAGCGCCCGCGACCGCGACGCCGCGGCCGTGGGGCGGCCTCGCGCTGGTGACGCTCGGCACCGCGGCCCTGCTCGCCGTGATGATCGCCGCTGACGCCTACGCCTGGATCAATCTCGTCGTCTATGCGCTGCCGGTCGTCGGCATCGTCTGGTTCGGCGTCGTGCGTCGCGACGAAGACAGCCGGCGCATGGCGGCCATCCTCGTCTTCTTCCTGTGCGCGATCCTGTTCTGGGCGGTCTTCGAACAGGCCGGCTCCTCGTTGACGCTCTTCGCGGACGAACTCACGCGCAACGAGCTGCTCGGGTTCGCTTTCCCTTCGTCCTGGTTTCAGTCGGTGAACTCGCTCTTCATCCTCGCGCTGGCCCCGCTGTTCGCCTGGCTCTGGGTACGCCTGCGCGAACGGCAGCCTTCGATGCCCATGAAGTTCGTCTGGGGGCTCGTCTTCCTCGGCCTCTCGTTCGCGCTGCTCGTCCCGGCGGCCAGGCTCACCGCCGAGGGCAAGGTCAGTCCGTGGTGGCTGATCGCGGTCTACTTCCTGCAGACCGTGGGCGAACTCTGCCTCAGCCCCGTCGGCCTGAGCGCGATGACCAAGCTCGCTCCGGCCAGGCTCACCGGGCTCGTGATGGGCGTCTGGTTCCTCGGCACCGCGCTGGGGAACAAGCTCGCCGGCGTGGTCGCGGCCGACTTCAACGCGCAGGACCCGAAGGCGCTCGCGCATTTCTTCTGGCAGCAGGCGCTGCTGGTCGGCGGGCTCACCGCCCTGCTGCTCGTGCTCGTACCGTGGGTCCGCCGCCTGACCGGGGAGGCGGCGCGCTGATCAGAGCTCGGCCTGCACGCGCACCGACACGGGACAGTGGTCCGAACCCGTGACCTGGTCGTGGATGTCGGGCCGGGAATACTTCAGGCCGTCAGAGGTCAGGCAGTAATCCAGGCGCCACCCGATGTTCCGCGCGCGGATGCCGGGGCGATAGGACCACCAGCTGTAACGCTGGGCGAGCGTCGGATGCTGCGCACGGAAGGTGTCCGTGAAGCCATGCTGATCGAGGAGCTGGCCGAAGGATTCGCGCTCCTCGTCGGTGAACCCCGCGTTGCGGCGGTTCGACGCCGGGTTGGCCAGGTCGATCTCGGCGTGGGCGACGTTGAGGTCGCCGCAGACGACGACCGGCTTCTTCTTCGCGAGACGGGCGAGGTATTTCCGGAAATCGGCGTCCCACTGCAGACGATAATCGAGGCGCTCGAGCTCACGCTGGGAATTCGGGACGTAGGCGCTGACGACGAAGAGCCCGTGGAATTCGGCGGTGACCACGCGGCCTTCGGGCGGATGGTCGCCAGGGAAGTCCGTCGCGACGGACAGCGGCGCGTGCTTGGAAAGCACCGCCGTGCCGGAGTAACCTTTCTTCTCGGCCTCGTGCCAGAACTGGTGCGGGAAGGCCAGGCCGAGCGTCGACGCGACGGCCGTCTCGCACTTGGTCTCCTGCAGGCAGAGCACGTCCGGTTCGGCGGACGCGATGAAATCGGCGAGCCCTTTGCCGAGCGCGGACCGGACGCCGTTGACGTTCCAGGAAAAGATCTTCACGTGACTCACGGACGGATCACTTGAAGAGCTGGTTTATCTTCCGGTCGAGGTCCTTGCCCTTCTCTTCCACTTTGGCGGCTTCGCGGGTAGTCGGCTCGGAAGCGGACGGGGCCGCCGGGGCGGCGGGAACGATCGGCAAGGAAGGCCACGTCATCGGAGCCGGCGTGACGAGGGCGGCGGGTGCGGCCGGCGCCACCGGCGCCGAAGGAACGACAGGCGCTTCTGCCGCGACGGGCTTACGTCCGTAAAGGACGTCGATGCGCTCGGCGAGGGTCAGCGGACGCTTGGGCGTGCCGACCGCCGGCGCGACCGCCGCGACGGGAGTAGCGGGGGGAGCGGGGTCCGGAGTGGCGGCAGCCGCTGCGGTCGGATAAGGCGAATCGAACTTCGTGCCCTTCGCGACGAGTTCAGAAACGCGCTTGCCGAGTTCGGCGGCGAAGTCCGTGGACATGCTCTTGATCTCGAACTTCGCGCCCTTGGCGCGGACCTCGAGCTGGCCGTTCGGCAGCACGCGCGTGAGCTGGAGGACCGCACCGGCCTCGAGGGCGAGGTCCTGCGGCTTCCGGCCTTCGACCGGGACGGCGACCGTGGTCGGCTTCTTCACGGTGACCGCGGTCGGCCAGAGGACGAGATGGCGGGCGATCGCGGCGAAATCGAGGGCCGGTTCGGGGTCCGACGTCGCCGGAACCGTGGCGGCGGGCGCCGGCACGGCGGCGACCGGAGCCGGCGCGGGCGTGGGCGTGGCGACCTTGACCGGAGCCGGGACGACGGCCCCGGGCGCGGGTTGCGAGACGCGCGTGCCGAGGTCGAGCGGCCTGATCGCGGAGTCGCCTCGCCGTATGTCGACCTGGAAGCTCGGCGACAGGAACAGGATGCCCGCGGCGCCGGCGAGCGCGCCGGAGAGGAAGAGGAGCAAGCCTCGGTAGAAAGCGGCCATGGGGTCAGGAGCCGGCCTTGATCTCGATGACGTCATGCGGGGCCGCTTCGCGCTGGCCGGCGGGCGTGACGCGGATGTAACGGGCGCGCTTGCGGTGTTCGGCGAGGTTGGCGGCGCCGAGGTAGCCGAGGCCGCTCTGGACGCCGCCGGCGAGGGTGCCAAGCACCTGGTCGACCGTGCCGGAGACTTCCTTGAGGGCTTCGATGCCCTCGGCGGCGACCTTATCGAACTTGCCGCTGGCCGAATGTCCGTAGCGGGCGGCCGAGCCCTTGCGCATGGCTTCGTGGGAGCCCATGCCGCGGTATTCCTTATAGGTCTTGCCGTTGATCTCCATCAGCTTGCCCGGCGCCTCGCGCGAACCGGCGAGCAGGCCGCCGAGGATGACCGCGTCGGCGAGCGTGAGGGCCTTGACGATGTCGCCACTCTTGGTGATGCCGCCGTCGGCGACGGTGCGCACGCCTTTCCTGGCGGCCGCGCGGGAGGCGACGTAGAGGGCGGTGAGCTGGGGGATGCCGACGCCCGCGACGATGCGGGTCGTGCAGATGGAACCGGGTCCCTGGCCGATCTTGACGGTGTCGGCGCCGGCCGCGGCGAGGAATTCGACGCCTTCGCCGCTGGTGACGTTGCCGGCGATGAGGGTCAGGTCCTGGTGGGACTTGCGGAGGAGACGGAGGGCGTCACCGACGCCCTTGGTGTGGCCGTGGGCGGTGGAGATCGCGAGGGCGTCCGCGCCTTCGTCGACGAGCGCGCCGACGTGGGCGAGCAGGCGGGCGCGGTCGATCTCGCCGTCGGCCGCGCGGGGCACCGAGACGGCGACGCCCACGCGGAGGCGGAAGTCGGCGTCGCGCGTCGGGCGGACGTGCGCGCGGGATTCCTCGGAGATGCGCTCGATGTCGCTGAGCGTGAAGAGGCCGCGGAGGCGGTTCTTCGCGTCGACGACGAGGAGCTTGTTCTGGCCGACATGGTCGGAGAACTTGCGGTCGGCGGTGGCGATCGGGTCCTTGCCGAGGTCCTTCTCCGCGACGGTGAAGACCTTGTCGCGCGGGATCATGACGGCGACGACCTTGCGCTGGCCGTGGCGTTCCTTGACGGCGCTGCCGGGCAGGAGGCCGAGGAGCGTGCCGTCCTGCGCGGTCACGGGGAAGGTGCTGAAAGCCAGGCCGTCGCGCTCGATGCGGGCGAGGACTTCGGCGATGGTGTCGTCAGCCGACACGACGGCGGGGTCGCCGATCATGCCGTGGATGTGGTTCTTGACCCGGCGCACTTCGGCGACCTGGTCGGCTTCGGCCATGTTGTAATGCAGGAGCCCGAGACCCCCGTTGAGGGCCATGGCGATGGCCATGCGATGCTCGGTGACCGTGTCCATGTCCGAGGAAACGATCGGCAGGGACAGCGGCAGGGCGTCGGACAAGGCCGAGTCGAGGCGCGTCATCCGGGGCAGGACCTCGGAGTAACGGGTGGCCAGGGAGACGTCGTCATACGTCAGGCCGAGACCGGCGTTGGCGGGAAAGAAATCGTCCGCGGACAGGTAGAAGCGTTGGTCGAGGGAAACGCGGCCCTTGGATTTCGAGGAGGCCATGAGTAGTCGGTTTCCCCCGAGGGTGTTAGGCACCTCCCCGCAGGGTGGCAAATTGATTTTGCGGAATAGGGACAATTGCCGAAGATGTCGGGATGAACGGCGGAAAATTCGACTTTCTGAGGGTGCGCCGCCGCTTCCGGCAGCCGGTCACCACGGGCCACGGCACCGTCGAATCCGCCGACCGCATCCTGCTGCGGACGGAAGACGAGACCGGCGTCGGTTTCGGCGAAGCCGCGCCTTGGCCGGGCTTTCCGACCGAGGACTGCGAAGCGATCGTCGAGATCCTGCGTTCCGCGCGTGGCAGCCTCGCGCACCTGCGCGCGGGGGTGGCCGCCTCCCGGGGCGCCTTCCCGTGCCTGAGCGCCGCCCTTTCCTCCTGCGCGCACTGGGGAGAGATCGCCGCCTTCACGGGCGCCCTGCCCTGCGCCGGCCTGGTGCTGAGCCCGACGACGGCAGCCGTGGCGGAAAAAATCCGAGCCGGTTATCGGACGCTCAAGCTCAAGATCACCGATGAGACGGCGCCCGCCGCCGTCCGCGCCCTGATCGAAGAAGCGCCGACGGACGTCGCCTTCCGGCTCGACGCCAACGGCGGGCTGACGCTGGAGCAAGCCCGAGCCTGGACGGGACTCGTCCGCAGCCTGCCCGCCTGCGAGTTCCTGGAACAACCGTTGCCCGTCGGCCATCCGGGATATGCCTCCCTCGGCGCCGCGAAAGTCGCGCTCGACGAATCTTTCCTCATGCCCGGCGGCGTGGACTGGGCCGGTCCGGTCGTCGTGAAGCCGGCCCTCGCCGGCGACTGGGACGAGTTCCTGCGCTGGCGCAGGGCGCACGTGGGCATCGTGGTCTATTCGTCCTGCTTCGAGACCGCGTACGGTCGGCAGGCGGCGCTCTGGCTCGCCGCGCAGGACCCGGCCGCCGGCGCGGTCGGCTTCGACACGCTCGGCCGATTCGAGATGGACGGACGTGACCGCCACGAGGGCGGACCGACGGCGCGGGGACGGCTCAACTTCCGCTGGCAGGACCTTTGGACGGAAATGACATGAGCGCCGTCGCGGTCTTCCACGCCGACCACGCCGCGCACCTGCGGGAGGCCCTGCAGGCGCATGACGCCGGCCTGCCGGTGTTCCTCGGCAATCCCCATTGGGCCGGGGCCGAGCGCGACGAAGCCGCTCGGCAGATCCCGCGCGGGACGACGGTCCTCGGCGCAGGCTGGGAGCCGCGCGGGCTCGGCCCGCGCGATTTTCCGCCGAACTGGCGCGGGCGCGTGATGATCCCCACCGGCGGCACCGGCGGGAAGGTGAAGTTCGTGATCCATTCCGCCGACACCCTCCGCGCCGCCGCGCTCGGCCTGCGCGCCGCGCTCATCGCGCGAGGACTCGCGCCCGTGCTCCACGGGGTCACCTGCACGCCGCCGTGGCATGTCAGCGGCTTCATGCCCGCTCTCCGCGCCCGCATGACCGGCGGGCGGCATCAGATCATCGACGGACGCTTCCCCGCGGACGCCGCCCTGCCCTCGGTCGGCCTGCCGGCCGACGGCACACGCATCATCTCGCTCGTGCCGGCCCAGCTGACGCGCCTGCTCGCGCGCGCCGGCGGCGAAGCCTGGCTGCGCGACTTCGAGGTCATCCTGCTCGGCGGCTCGGCCGCGCCGCCGCCCTTGCTCGACGCGCTCCGCACGTGCCGCCTGCCGGTCTTCCTCACCTATGGCGCGACCGAGACGGCGGCCGCCTGCGCCTTGTGTCCGCCCGAAAACATCCGGTCGGGCGAAACCGTGCGCGGCGTGCCGCTGCCAGGCGTGCGCTTCGCGACGACCGCGGAGGGAATCATCACCGTCGCCAGCCCCTCGCTCGGGCTCGGCGTCTGGCCCGACGGCCCGATGACGAGCCCGTGGACGAGCGGGGACCGCGGTGACGTGGCGGACGACGGCAGCGTGCGGATCACCGGACGCGCGGACCGGCTGATCGTCACGGGCGGCGCGAAGGTCGACCCCGCGCGCGTCGAGCAGACGCTGCTCGCGACCGGGCTCGTGCGCGACGCCCTCGTGCTCGGGCTCGCCGACGCGACCTGGGGCGAAGTCGTCACCGCCTGCGTGGTCGGCGGGCCCGAGACCGAAGCCGCGCTGCGCAAAGCCTGCGAGGAACTGGAGCCCGCGGCCCGACCGCGACGCTACGTGTTCGTGCCGACGATGCCGACGAACGCGAGCGGCAAGCCGGACCGCGCGGCGATCGCCAAGCTGACCGCTTAGGCGCGGGCGGCTTTCCAGACGCGCAGGCAGGACTCCACGAGGGCCGGGAATTCCGCGAGCGGCACCTGCGAAGGGCCGTCGGAGATCGCTTTCTCCGGGTCCGGGTGGGTCTCCATGAAGAGACCGTCGGCGCCCGCGGCGAGGGCCGCCTTGGCGAGGACCGGCACGTATTCACGCTGGCCGCCGGAAGAACCGCCAGCCGCGCCGGGAAGCTGCACCGCGTGGGTGGCGTCCATGACGGTCGGGTGGCCGAAACCCGCCATGATCGGGAAGGCTCGCATGTCGACGACCAGGTTCTGGTAGCCGAAGGTCGTGCCGCGGTCGGTCTGCCAGATCTCGGCGGCCTTGGCGCCCTCGAGCTTGTCGACCACGAAGCGCATCTCGAACGGCGAAAGGAACTGGCCCTTCTTCACGTTCACGACCTTGCCTGTCTTGGCGGCGGCGACGAGGAGATCGGTCTGGCGGCACATGAACGCCGGGACCTGCAGCACGTCGACGACCTTGCCCGCGGCCTCGCACTGCTCAGGCCCGTGGATGTCGGTGAGGACGTTGAAGCCGTAGTCCTTCTTCACCATCGCGAGGAGATCGAGGCCCGCCCGCAGGCCGGGGCCGCGGTCGCCGCCGAGGGACGTACGGTTGGCCTTGTCGTAGGAACCTTTGAAGATGATGTTCAGTTCCGGGTGGCGGGCGGCGAGGGCCTTGAGCTCCGTGGCGACGGTCCGGCAGATGGCCTCGGATTCGAGGGAGCAAGGTCCGGCGATGAGGAGCAGACGGCGCTTATCGTGCAGCATGCGGCAGGATAGGACGGGCGCCGCCCGCAGGGCGAGCCGTAAGGAGGACTCAGCGACCGAGCCAGCGCAGCACTTCCGGCAACGGGCGGGTATTGAGCACCTGATCCGGCGTCAGCCAGCCCTTGCGGGCGATGCGCACGCCATGGGCGGCGAAGGCCAGCTGCTCCTTGTCGTGGGCGTCGGGATTGATCGAGCAGAGCACGCCCTTCTCGGCGGCGCGGCGCCACCAGCGCCAGTCGAGGTCGAGGCGCCACGGGTTGGCGTTGAGCTCGATGATGGTGTCGTTGGCCGCGGCGGCGTCGATGACCTTGGCGATGTCGACGTCGTAGGGCTCGCGCTTGTTGAGGAGGCGACCCGTCAGATGGCCGACCATGTCGACGTGCTCGTTCTCGATGGCCTTGATGATGCGGGCCGTCTGGGCCTCGCGGTCGAGCGTGAAAAGGTTGTGGACCGAAGCCACGACGAAGTCCAGGCGCGCGAGCACGTCGTCCGCGAAGTCGAGCGACCCGTCCTTGAGGATGTCGACCTCGCTGCCCGAGAGCACCCGCACGCGATATTTCTTCGCAGCGTTGAGCTTCGCGATGTCCACGAGCTGTTTCGCGAGCCGGGCCTCGTCGAGGCCGCCGGCCTGGAAGCTGGACTTCGAATGGTCCGAGATGCCGAGGTATTCCCAGCCGTGGGCTTCGGCGGCGGCGGCCATCTGGTCGAGCGTATGGTCGCCGTCGGATTCCGTCGTGTGGTTGTGGAAGACGCCGCGGAGGTCGGCGAGCTCGACGAGCTCCGGCAGCCTGCCCGCCTCGGCGGCGTCGATCTCCCCGCTGCCCTCGCGGAGCTCCGGCGGGATCCACGGCAGGCCGAGCGCGCGGAAGACCTCCTCCTCGCTCTTCGCCCCGGGCGCGACGGTCTTGTCATCGACGGACTTGAAGCCCCACTCGCTCATGCTGAGCCCGCGGCCGAGCGCGCGATGGCGCATGGCGACGTTGTGCTCCTTGGAGCCGGTGAAGTGATGGAGCGCGAAATAGAACTGGTCGGCGGGCACCACGCGGAGGTCGGCCTGGAGGCCGTTCTCGAAACGCACGCTGGACTTCGTCTCGCCGTGGGCGGTGACCTCCTTCACGCCGGGATAGGCGACGAACCAGTCCATGATCGGCTTGGGCTCGGGCGACGCCACGAGGAAATCGAGGTCGCCGACCGTCTCGCGGGCGCGGCGGAGCGAGCCGGCGGATTCGGCGAGCGAGACCTGCGGGAGCGCGCGGAGTCCCGCGAGGATCGGTCCGGCGAGGGCGGCCGCCTCGTACCAGCGGTGGCGCTTGCCGTAGGCGATGCGGTTCTTGATGCCCTCGAGGATCTTCTCCTGCGTCTTGGCTCCGAAGCCCTTGAGCTCGGCGACCGCGCCGGAATCGCAGACCTCCTTCAGCTTCGCGAGGTCTTCGACGGCGAGCTGCGTCCAGAGGGCGCGGACCTTCTTCGGGCCGAGGCCGGGGATCTGCATGACCTCGAGCAGGCCGGCGGGGATGGACGCCTTGAGCTTCTGGTGGAACGGCAGGACGCCGTCGCGACGGAGCGTCGTGATCTTGTCGACGAGCGCCTCGCCGAGGCCCGGGATGTCGGCGAGCCGGCCGGCGGCGATGAGTTCGCCGAGATCCTCGGTCAGGTTCTCTAGGATACGGGCGCCGGCGGAGTAGGCCCGGACCTTGAACGGATTCTCCCCGGTCAGCTCCATGAACGTGGCGATCTCGTCGAGGACGGCCGCGATGTCGTTCTTCTCCATCATGGCCGGCGGGCCTTCTCGGCGAGGTAGATGCGCCGCAGAGCGGCGAAGTCGGCCTCGCGGTCGCCGCCCTCGATCACATGATGATAGGTCCCCGCATGGCGGAGCTCCTCCTCGGCGGCGGCCACGCGGCGCTCGATCTCGTCGGCCGGATCGGTCCCGCGGCCCGTGAGCCGGCGCCGGAGTTCGGCGCGGTCGCTCACGCGGATGAAGACCGTGACGAGGGCGGCCGCGAGGCGCGGGTCGGCGGCGCCCTTCGCGCGGATGGTGGCGGCGCCCTGGACGTCCACGTTGAGGAGTGCGTCGAAGCCCGCGCCGAGATGCGCCGCGACGTCGGCCGCGCGCGGACCATAGAGATTGCCGTGGACGTGAGCGTGCTCGAGGAAGACTCCGGCGGCGACCTGCTGTTCGAAACTCTCGCGCGTGAGGAAATGATAGTCGACGCCGGCGACCTCGCCGGGCCGCGGGGCGCGCGTGGTGCACGTGATCACGCGGCGGATGGCCTGCGGGTGGGCCTCGGCCAGACGTACGCAGAGCGTGGTCTTGCCGCTGCCGGCGGGACCCGAGACGACGATGAGGAGCGCGCGGCTCACGGCAGGCGGAAGGACTGCGCCAGGCAGGCGACGCCGAGCAGCAGGCTCAGGCCGCCGACGACGTGACGTCGGCCGGCCAAGGCGAGGACCCAGTCGCACTGGCGCCCGAAGACGGGCGGCGAGCAGCCCCACCAGAAGCCGAACAGGACGAGCACGCCATAACTGACCGAGGCGTCCAGCAGGCTGTGCGGCAGCTGGCGATAGCCGGCGTCGAGCGTGGTCCGGGCCAGGAAGAGCATGAGCACGGCCAGGGCGCGCACCGACAGGAAGTCGGGCAAGTACCGGAAGGTGGCCAGGCTGGCGCCGAGGAAGACCACGAGCACCAAGGTGCGGTTGATGCCGGCGAGATCCGCCTCAGGGATGTTCACGAGCCACCAGGCGAACCAGGCGATCGCGGCGAGCCCGAGGAGATAGGTCGCGCCCTGCGAGCGGCGGAAGGTACGGAGCACCGCGGCGTCGGTGACGATTAGCCAGCCGGCCACGAGCAGGAAGGCGGCGAGCGCATAGTAAGCTTGGGCGAGGGTCACGGACTTCATTAGGACGCTCCCCTCGCCTGAGGCAACCCGTAGGTTCAACGGGCGCGCAGGCGTTCGACGGCCCAGGCGGCATGTTCGGCGACCATCGGGTCGGGCGAGCCGAGCAGCGTCTGCGCGGCCGGCAGGTCGCCCGGCGTCCCGACGTTGCCGAGGACCGTGAGCGCGTTGCGACGCCAGCGCGCGAGGCCGAGGCGTTCGACCGGCGTGCCCTTGAAATGCGCGAGGAACTGTTCGTCCGTCCAGGCCAGCGTCTCGCGAAGCGGCGGGTGCGGCCGCGGGGCGAAACTCGCCTCGCGGGTGGCGACGGCCCACTTGTTCCACGGGCAGACGTCGAGGCAGTCGTCACAGCCGAAGACGCGGTCGCCGAGCGCCTCGCGGAATTCGACCGGGATGGCGTCTTTGTGCTCGATGGTCAGGTAGGCGAGGCACTTCCGCGCGTCCAGCCGGTAAGGCGCGACGATCGCGGCGGTCGGACAGGCGTCGAGGCATCGCGTGCAGGAACCGCAGCGGTCAGGCTCGCGGTCGGACGTGGCTTCCAATTCGAGGGTCGTCAGGATCACGCCGAGAAAGAGCCAGGTCCCCGCGGCGCGATGGATGAGGATCGTGCTCTTGCCCTGCCAGCCGAGGCCAGCCGCGGCCGCGACGGGCTTTTCGAGCACCGGGCCGGTGTCGACGTAGGGCTTCTGCGCGCCGCCGAGGGACGCCATCACCTCGCACAGCTGCTTCAGGCGGGCGAGGATCAGGTCATGGTAATCGGCCCCGAGGGCGTATTTCGCGATGCGGTAGCCCGCGGGCGGGTGCGGCTGATAATAGTTCAGGCCCACCACGATCAGGCTGCGGGCCTCGGGCAGCACTTTCCGCGCGTCGGTGCGCCGACCCGGGTTGCGGGCGAGCCAGTCCATGTCTCCGTGCATGCCGTCGGCAATCCACTTCTTGAAGTAGTCGGCGCGGACGTCGACTTCGACCGGGGCCACCCCGAAGGCGTCGAACCCCAGCTCCTTCGCCGAAGCCGCGACACGCTGGCGGAGGGCGCGAGGGTCCATCGACTCAGCCTAGGATCGAAAGCACCCGGCTCACGATCTCTTCGACCGGCGCCAGCTTGCCGATACCTTCATAACCGCAGGCGAGCATGCCTTCGGCCGGCTCGACCACGGCGTGGCCGCGGGAGCGGAGGGTCTTCAGGTTGGCCTGCGTGGCCGGGTGTTCGTACATCTTACCGTTCATCGCCGGGCAGAGCAGGACCGGACCGCGGATGGCGAGGTAGATGCTCGTCAGCAGGTCGGGGGCGAGGCCGTGGGCGAATTCGGCGAGGACGTTGGCCGAAAGGGGGGCGACAAGCAGCAGGTCCGACGAATCAGCGATTTCGATGTGGCCCGGGACCGAGTTGGCGCCCTCGGCCCAGAGGTCGAACGCGACCGGGCGGCGGGAGAGCGCCTGGAGGGTCATCGGCGTGATGAACTGGGTGGCGCCCTTGGTCATGACCACCTGGACCTCGGCGCCGTATTTGACGAGCTGGGAGGTCAGGTCGGCGGCCTTGTAGGCGGCGATGGAACCGGTGACCCCGAGGGTGATGCGTTTGCCGACGAGCTGGGACATGACGGCGATGGACGATGGGAAACCGCACGGATGAGGCGAGGGGAAAGGCGGCTCGGTCGGGGCGAAAACGGGTCCTTATGAGCGAAACCGCCCCTTTTCTTGTTTGCCATGCCTGCCCACGGGAGTTCGCATTGGCTCCTCTTATGCAATCCGACATCGGTCTCATCGGTCTGGCCGTCATGGGTCAGAACCTCGCCCTCAACGTCGCCGACCACGGCTTCGCGATCTCGGTCTACAACCGCACGACCGCCAAGACCGACGAGTTCGTGAAGGAAAACCCGAAAACCCCGGGTAAGCTGACCGGCTGCCCCACCATGAAGGACTTCGCGGCCTCCCTGAAGAAGCCCCGCAAGGCCGTCATCCTGGTCAAGGCCGGGGGCCCGACCGACGCCGTGATCAACGAGCTCACCGCAGTCTTCGAACCTGGCGACATCATCATCGACGGCGGCAACGCCCTCTGGACGGACACCATCCGCCGCGAACGCGAACTCAAGGCCAAGGGCCTGCGTTTCATCGGCTCCGGCGTCTCGGGCGGCGAAGAAGGCGCCCGCTTCGGGCCGTCCCTGATGCCCGGCGGCGACCCCGCCGCCTGGGCCGAGCTCAAGCCCATCTGGGAGGCCGTCGCCTCCAAGGTCGATGCCGTGACCGGCGTCGAGCTCACCGGCGCCAAACCCGGCCAGCCCGTCAAAGGCGGCGTCCCCTGCGTGGCCCACATCGGCCCCGACGGCGCCGGCCACTACGTCAAGATGGTCCATAACGGCATCGAATACGGCGACATGCAGATGATCTGCGAAGCCTACGACCTGATGCGCGGCCTCCTGGGCATGACCCCGGACGAAATCGGCTCGACCTTCGAGGAGTGGAACAAGGGCGACCTGAACTCCTTCCTCATCGAAATCACCGCCAAGGTGCTCAAGCAGAAGGATCCCGAGACCGGCGCGCCGCTGGTCGACGTCATCCTCGATACCGCCGGCCAGAAGGGCACGGGCAAGTGGACGAGCGCCAACGCCCTCGACATGGGCGTCGCCGCCCCGACCATCGCCGAAGCCGTCTTCGCCCGCTGCCTCTCCGCCGTGAAGGAAGAGCGCGTCGCCGCCGCCAAGGCCCTGCGCGGTCCGAAGCGCGCCATGACCAACCCGGACAAGACAAAAGTCATCGAACAGATCCGCGACGCCCTCTACTGCTCCAAGATCTGCTCCTACGCCCAGGGCTTCCAGCTCATGCGCGAGGCGCAGAACGAGTACAAGTGGAAGCTCCACTTCGGCGAGATCGCCCAGATCTGGCGGGGCGGCTGCATCATCCGCGCCCGCTTCCTCCAGAAGATCACCGAAGCCTTCGGCAAGAAGCCCCGCCTGGCGAACCTGCTCCTCGACCCGTACTTCAAGAAGACCGTCAAGAAGGCGCAGAAGAACTGGCGCAAGGTCATCGCCCTGGCGGTGAAGCACGGCATCCCCGTGCCGACCCTCGGCTCGGCGCTCTCCTACTTCGACTCGTACCGCACCGCAGACCTCCCGCAGAACCTGCTCCAGGGTCAGCGCGACTTCTTCGGCGCCCACACCTACGAGCGCAAGGACAAGCCCCGCGGCGAATTCTACCACATCGACTGGCCGGATCCCAAGCGCCCGCAGATCAAGGCCTGAGCGCCTTGGCCGGGCACAGGAAGGGGCGTCCTCGAGGACGCCCTTCTCCTTTGGCGGCGCTTACTGCGCGGACCAGCCGCCGCCCGTGGCCGCGGCGAGACGCACGGCGACCTGCCGGCGTTCCCATACGACCATCGAAAGCGTGCGCGCGGCCAGCGCTTCGTCGCGGTGCGCGAGCGTGAGCTCGTTCTCGGCGGCGAGGCCGGCCTTCCGGCGGGCTTCGGCGTTGGCGAGGCGGGAGCGCACGGCGGCGAGCACGCGCGCGGTGAGCTCTTCCTGCTGCGCGAGCTCGCGGAGGTCGGCGAGCGCGTCCTCGACCTCGCGGAAAGCGCCGAGCACGGCCTTGGTCCATTCGGCGGCGGAGCCGTCGATGCGGGCGCGGGCGGCCTCGAGGTTGGCTTCGCGGCGGCCGGCGTCGAAGAGCGGCAGATCGGCCGCCGGCGCGAGGCTCCAGAAGCCGGCGGCGCCCTGACCGAGGCGCGAAGCCGGGTCGGCCTGCCAGCCGGCCTGACCGGTGAGCGTGACCGAAGGATAGAAATCCGCGCGGGCCGCGCCTTCGCGGGCGACCGCGGCGTCGAGGCGCGCGGCGGCGGCGGCGAGGTCCGGACGACGCAGCAGGAGTTCGGACGGCACGCCGGCGCCGAAGCCGGGCATCGCGGCGACGCCTTGGGCGACCGGGAGGCTCTCGCCCGGGGCGGCGCCGATGAGCGCGCGCAGCGCGTTCTCCGCGGCGGCGACCCGCCGACGGCCGAGGCCTTCGTCGACCTTGGCCTGCGCGGCGGCGAGGCGCGCGGCGGAAAGCGGATCGGAATCGGCCAGGCCGGCGGCGACGGTCTTTTCGACGAGCTCCATCTCGCGGAACCGCGTGGCGAATTCGGTCTCGAGGAAGGCGAGCTGCTCGCGCGCGCCGCGGACGGCGAACCAGAGACGGGCGACTTCGGCGGCCAAGGCGAGGTCGGCCTGCGCGGCGGTGAACTGCGCGGCGCGGACGTCGGCTTCGGCGGCCCGCGACTTCGCGGCCTCGCGGCCCCAGACGTCGAGTTCCCATGAAGCCTTGGCGGCGACCGCGGCGACGTCGGTGCGGCGCGGGATGCCCGGCGGGAAACGTCCGTTGGCGACGGAGATACGGGAAGCTTCCTGCCCGGCCGCGACGGAGAGCGCGGGCTGATCGCCGGCGTCAGCGGCGCGGAGCAAGGCGACGGCTTCGCGCTGACGCGCGCGGGCGAGCGCGAGGTCGGGGCCGCCCTTGCGGGCGCGGGCGAGGAGGTCGAGCAGCGCGGGATCGCCGAAAGCCTCGGCCCACTTCGCGTCGGCGGCGACGCCGGACTGCGAGAAGGCGGCGGGCGCGGCGGGCGCAGACGGCCTGGCGGCCGGATCGTGCGCGCAACCCGCGAGGGCGAGCGCGGCGAGCAGGAATGACTTATTTGCCCGGCGCATCGTGGGAGGCGTCGATGTAGACGTCCATCTGCTGGCCGACGAAGAGCGCGCGGCCCGCCGGGCGGTCGAACTGATAGATCACCTGGAGCACGCGCGTGTCGACGCGCTCGAAGCTCGCGCCGGTGAGCGAGGTCTTCGGGATGACGAAGGGCTCGATGCGCACGAACTTCAGGGCGATGGAGCGGTCCTCGCCGCCGGCGAGGGAGCTCTCGCCCTTCAGGTAACCCTTGGCGGGGAGGCCGGCGCGCATGCGCGTGGCGAGCTGTTCGTCCACGTCGCAGCGGATCTGCAGGCGCGTGATGTCGCCGAGGACGACGGGCGCCTTGGCGCCGGCGGCGACGAACTCGCCGGCGCGGACGCCGACCTGGAGCACCGTGGCGTCGATCGGCGAGCGGAGCACGAGGCGGTCGAGGAGCACGGCGGTCTGGTCGAGCTGGGCTTTCGCGAGCGCGAGCTTCGCCTGCGCCTCCTTGGCGGCCATCTGGTAGGACAGCAGGTCGGCGGCGGAGACCGCGCCGCTGTCCTTGAGGCCGGTCCAGCGGCGGGCGGCATCGACGGCGCGTTCGGCGCTGGCGGCCGCGGCGTCGACCGCGGCCGTCTGCACGGCGTGCTGGGCGCGGAGGTCGCGGTCGTCGAGCGTGAGGACCGGGTCGCCGGCCTTCACCTTGTCCCAGACCTTCACGTGCACCTTGGCGACCGTGCCGGAAGTCGGCGCGCCGAGGAGGGTGTTCTCGGCGACGGCCTCGACGAGGCCGGCGGCGGCGATAAGGCCGTCCTTGTCGCGGGTCGCGGGCTCGTAAGGCGGCGGCTTGATCGGCGTCTCGGTGGTCGTGCCGAGGGTGAGCTGCAGGGCGGCACCGGCGCCGGCGAGGGCAAGGGCGAAGAGCAGGAGGCGTTTCTTGAACATAAGGGGCGGTCAGTGGTGGGCAATGTCGAGGAGCTTCGGGTCGTCGAACACGCGGCTGATGCGACCGTCCTCCATCTCGGCGATGCGGTCGGCGAAACGGAAGATACGGTGGTCGTGCGTCACGACGACGACGCAACGTTCAGGCGAGCGGGACAAGTCGCGGATCATCTGCATGATCTGGGCGCCGGTATCCTTGTCCAAGGCCGAGGTCGGTTCGTCGCAGATCAGCAGCGGCGGCTCGTGCACGAGGGCACGGGCGATGGCGACACGCTGCTGCTGGCCGCCGGAGAGCGCGTCGGGCCGGCCTTCCTCGCGGCCTTTGAGGCCGACCCGGTCGAGGAGCGCGAGCGCGCGCTCCCGCGCCTCGTCGATGGAGCGGCCCTGGATGAGGAGCGGGACCATCACGTTCTCGGCGACGGTGAGCGTCGGGATGAGGTTGAAGGACTGGAAGACGAAGCCGAGGTTGCGGCGGCGGAAGGCCGTGAGCGGCTCCTGGCCGAGCCCGTCGAGCAGCTGGCCGAAGACCTCGACCGAGCCGGCCTGCGGCGTGAGCGTGCCCGCGATGACGGAAAGGAGCGTGGTCTTCCCGCAGCCGGACGGACCGACGAGCATGATGAGCTCGCCACGCCGGGCTTCGAAGGCGGCCTGCTTCAGGGCGACGACGCGGTTCTCCGGCGTGCCGAAGAACATGTCGACGCCGGAGGCGCGGACGGCGATGGCGGGGTCGGGCGGGCTCATCCGCGGAAGACGGAGGCGGCGTCGACGCGCGACACCTTGATGATGCCGATGACGGCGGAGACGAAGCTGATGCCCAGCACGAGGGCGAACGTCGACCAGAGGATCTGCGGGTACATCACGAACGGCGGCATGCCCTTCTCGATCATCACCCGGCCGATGGCCTGCGCCATGCCCGCGCCGAGGCCGAAGCCGATGAGCCCGGCGGTGAAGGCCTGCGCGAAGAGCATGCGCGCGATGACGCCCATGCCGGCGCCCATCGCCTTGATCGCGGCGAAATACTTCAGGTTCTCGAGGACGAAGGAGTAGAAAGTCTGGCCGGAGATCGCGATGCCCACGAACAGGCCGAGCAGCACCGCGGTGCCGAAGGAGAACGGGATGCCGGTGTTGGTCCAGAACCACCAGAACGTGTTGCGGGCCAGGCTGCGCTCGCCCCAGTTCCAGATGACCGTGTCGGACGTCCAGGCCTTGAGCCCGGTGTCGCGCTCGATGCGGTCGCAGAGCTCGGCCGGCGCCATGCCCTCCTGCGGCTCGACGAGCATGAAGCTCAGCGTGCGCCGGGCGCCGAGGGTGTAGCCCTTCGCGCGGTCGTAGGTCGTATAGACGAAGGGGCCGCCCGTGAAGGCGCGCTTGACGCGGCAGATGCCGACGATGCGGGCCTGGATGTCGTTGATCTCGAAGGTGTCGCCGACCTGCAGCGGCGTGTGGCGCGGTTTGCCGTCGGGGCCGACGCCCATGCGGCCCATCAGCGCGGCCCCCCATTCGTCGACGATGACCGTGTCCGGGAGGCGCAGGTCCTCGATGCGGCCCTGGGACAGCACGGCCGGCGCGCCGGCGAAGGTGTCGGCGTCGATGCCGACGAGCGTGATCAGCTTGAAGTTGCCGTCCTGCATGCGGGCCTGGACGAAGGAAGTGTGGAGCGGCGCGGCCCAGGCGACGCCGTCGACGGAGCGGACGCGGAGGAGGTCGGTGTCGCGGAGCGGCTTGGCGTCGTTGACCTGCTCGACCATTGGGTCGCTGACCCAAACCTGGGCGCGGATGTTGACCATCGGCGTGTAGGTCCAGCTCATGATGCCGAAGAAGACCGAGCTCTGCTGGGCCATCAGGAGCGCCGAGAAAGCCAGCCCGCAGAGGAGCATCGCCAGCTTGGCTCGGTCTCCGAAGAGCATGTTGAGGGCGAGGCGATACATCGGCGACGGCGGGCGCGGACAGTGTCGTCCCAACAAGGCTTGCATCAACGGGAAGTCAAACGGCCCGGACGATGTCCGGGCCGTCGCGACCGGTAGGTGACGCGGACGCTTACGGGGCGACCGGCGCGGTGGCGCCGACCTTGAACATCAGCGTGCTCTTGAAGAAGTCGGGGCCCCAGGAGGCGTTGACGGACCAAGCGGCGACGAGCAGGACGAGGGCGATCGAGAAGCAGCGGACGACCTTGGCCTTGTCTTCGCTCTTCGCGCTGGCGTGCAGGAGGCCGACGGAGACGACGGCGAAGATCGGGTGGAACCAGGAGATCGGCTTGGCCGTGTAGAACAGGGCGACGATGCCGACCACGAGGTTGATGTCGACGAGTACGGCGACGATGCGCTGGAAGGCCGGCTTCGGGCCCTTGGTCAGCGCCACGATGATGACGGCCAGGACGAGGACGAGGAGGAGCGAGCCGTAGTGTTTGTGGGCGGTGAGGAGCGGAGACATGACCTCATCTTGGAACCGGCCCGGCCCGATTCAAGCCCTCCTACCGTTTTTCATCGGTCCTCAGGGAAGAGACGACGGAAGAACCAGGCGGCCAGGGCCGCGCCGAGGAACTGGACGGCGACGTCGGCGGCGACGCGCGGCGCGACCCTGGCCAGACAGACGGTCTCGGTGACGAAGGCCCTCGTACCCTCGAGGCCTTCGCACAAGGCGGCGCAGGTTCCGATGAGCGCGGAAGCGAGCGTGATCGCCGGATTGCCGGCCGGTCCCTGTTCGCCGAAGATCCCCTGCAGGGCGAAGGCGGTCAGGCCGAGGGCGAGGCCGAAGTAACTGTTGCCCGCGGTCAGGCGGGAGGTCCCCACGAGGAGAAAGACGAGGGCCAGGAGGAACGTGCCGAGCAGCTCCGCGAACCCGCCCGCCGCATAGCCCTCGAAGATCGGAGCCCCCAGCAGGTCGACGGCGCCCTGCGCGCGCTCCGCGTCATAGCCGATCATCGCGCCGGCGACGAAGGCGGCCGCGAGCATGGCGAGCGCCTGGACGCCGGCGATGGCGGCGAACGCACGGGTGCCGGCCCGGCCGCGGAGACGGCAGGCGAGGGTGAGCGCCGGATTATACTGCAGGACCCCGGCCGACGCCCCCATGTAGTAGAGGGCGCAGAGCACGGCGGCCACCGGCAGCGCCCCCGCGCTCATCAGGGAGGCCGCGCACAGGAAGAAGGTGCCGACGGCCTCGAGAAGGAGCTTGTTGCGCATCCGTTCAATCTCTCCGTTCCGCGGCAAGTCTCAAGAGCGGAGTCCTCAGCGCGCGCCGCCGGCGGTGAGCCAGTTCTCACTGAACGCGGCCATCTCCTCGAAGCCGGGCAACCGGTGGGTCTTGTAGCGCAGCTCAAGGGAGGCCTCCTCCTGCGCCGCGAAGAGGGCCGTGAGCGTGGCGTGCAGGGGCGTCTTCTGGTTCTTATGGTCGACGAGCCAGAAACCGACCTGTTCGCCGTCGACGACCTCGTTGTTGTAGTACTGCCAGAAGAGGACCAGCGCCGGTTTCCACGAGAGGAACTTCACGAGGATCTCGCGGTTGCGCTTCTCGTGAGCGACGCCGTCGCCGCCGCAGACCTTCCAAGAAAGGCCGCATTCGCCGATGAAGACGCGCTTCGCGGGCAGGCCGGCCTTGGGCGGGAGCTGGGCGTTGACGTAGTCCAACGTCGCCCGCACCTCTTCGGCCGGCAGCAGCTGGCAGTCGTAGGCGGCGTAGGAGACGAAATCGACGGCGAGCTTGGGGAGCACCGCGTTGACCATCCGCTGCCGGCCGTCCTTCATCGCGTCGCGGACACGGTTGACCTCCGCGTAGGTGAACACGCGGCAACGGCTGTAGGGCACCTCGGAGCGCGCGTCGTCGACGGCTTTCTGCCGGATCGCGAACCATTCGATCATGGCGGCGATGCGTCCCGGCGATGCGTCCTTCTTCACGTCCTTGTCCGGGAGCAGGTACCAGTCGCCTTCCCAATGCCCGAGGAAGAACGTCTTGCCGGCGGCGTCATAACGGGTGAGCAGGTCCTTCGTGAAGAGGTAGGTCGCCTCGTATTCGCGATGGCGGAGTTCCGGCGTGATTCCTTTCGTCCACGCGTCGTTCGACCGGTACCACACGACGTAGTGGGTGAAGGGCATGGCGATGTACGGCGTCAGCTGGCCGCCGGACACGGCGTCGATCTTGAGGATGCGCGAGCCCATCGCGGAGATGCCCCTCGCGGCCTCGAGCACCGCCGGCTCCTTGGTGAACTTGTACGCCGGCCCGAAGACCTGGGTGCCGACGACCTGCGGGAAGGCGTTGGGCAAGGTCGGCACCGCCGGCAGCGGCGTCATCTCGAGTTGCTGCGAGGGGCGCTTCTTGTTCTGGGCGTGCAGGGCGAACGGGAAAAGCAGGAAGACACCCAGAAGAAGACGAAGGGTTGGGCTCATGGGGCGGACCTCAAGGCGAGGGGCTTGTATTGTCCAGTTCCGACACCCTTCCTTCAAGCCCGTTCCCACCCACACCATGAACACCACCCACGCCACCCTCGCCGCCGTGCTCCTCGCCGTCGGCGTCCACACGCAACTCGTCGCCGCCCCCGCCAAGGAGACCGGCGCCGCCGCCGACCCCGAACACGCCCGGCTCGTCGCCGCCCGCAAGGCGGCGTTGGAGCTGCCGGAGATCGCCGCCGCCGAGCAGCAGGCCAAGGCCGACCGGACCCTGGCGACCAAGGCCTATGCGGAATACAAGACGGCGCGGAAACGCTCGAACGACTCCGAAGCGGCCTACCGCAAGGCCTATGACGCGGCGCTCGCCAAGGTCGATCCGGAGGCGCCAGCCCTGCAGGAGAAGGAGCGCATCGCCTTCCGCGAACGCATGCTGAAAGCCCGCGCGGCCAAGAAGGCCGGCCCGCAGAAGCCGGCCGCCAAGGACGACGAAGAGGAGGACGAGCCCACGAACGATGACAAGGACGCCCAATAAGACCCCGCGACCCGCCGACCGGCGGGTCGCCTATTTGGGGAGGGCGGCGGCGAACGCCGCCCAGATCTCCTCGATCGGCTCGAGGCCGACGGAGATGCGGAGCAGGTCGGGGTCGAGCCCGGCGGCGCGGATCTCCGCCCTGCCCTGCTCCGTCGTCACTTCCTCGAAATGCGCAAGCCATAAAAACGGTGACACGATGGTGAAGGAGAGGCCGAAGCTGGGGCCCTTGACCACGTTCAGCCGGTCATAGACGCGGCGCATCACGCCCTCACGGAGCTCGACGGTGACAAGCGAACCGGCACCAGCACCGGGGCGCATGATGCGCCGGTAGTGGTCGGCGGTCGGTCCGGTCAGCGCGGTGCGCACGCTCACGACAGAGGGATGGGCGGCCAGTCGTCGGGCCAGCTCGGCCGCGTTGGCCGAGAGCGCCGCGGTCACCCTGGCGACCTTCGCGAGCTGCGGTGCGAGCGCGGCGGCGTCAAGCGCATGCAGAGGAATGTGGCGCGCCCGAGCGGCCGCTAGGAGCGCGGCGACGGACGGACGGACGGGATTGATGACGAGGACGCCCGCCATGACGTCGCCCGACGAGGCGGCGTACTTCGTGAGGCTACAAGCGACGAGGTCGGCGTGCGGAAGGACGTCGGTGGCCGCGACGCCGGCGGAGCTCGTGTCGACCACCAGCAGCGCGCCGTGCCGGTCGCACAACGCCCGCAGCGCGGCGAGATCGGCGGTGTGCAGCTGCGGATTGTTCGGCGCCTCGGTGAGGACGCCGGCGACGTCGCCCGCCGCGAGCAGCCGCTCGACCGCGGCGAGGTCGGTGACGTCGGGGACGAAGCGCCGCTCGAAGCCGGGGTTCTTCTCCAGCAGGCGGATGGAGTCGACGTACAGCCAGCCGAGCTGGATCCAGACGCGGCGGCCGGCGGCCGATTGCACGACGTCGGCGGCATGCAGGGCCGCGTCGACGGCGTTCATGCCCGAGGAGCAGAGGAGCAGGTCGTCGGGTGCGACGCCCGGGAAGAAGGGCGCGAGCGCGGCGCGCACCTCGGCCGAGCCCGTGTCGGGGGCCTCCGGCTCATCGGCGAGCCAAGCCTCGGCCTGACGGGAAGAAATGAGCGCTCCCGTATGCTGCACGAGCTTGGCCAGCCGGTCCGCGGCGGGGCCTGACTCGACGATGAGCAGGATGCCGGCCCCGCCGACCCCGTAGGCCAGCGTGCGGACGCCGGCCTGCTCCGCGAGCCGTCGCGCGACATCTTCGCGCGCCAGGGGGAAAAGCGCCCACGGCGGGTCGGGCCAGCTAGGCGGCAGGTACTCCGAGTCCGGCGTGAAAGCGCATCGCCGGGCCAGCTCCTCCGCCGCCGCGGTGACCAGCGCGTTGCGGACGAAGCGCGGATAGCCCGCGTGAATACGCGACCAGACACGCGGCTCCTTACGCTCGTAAGAAATGACGTCGTCCAGCGTCGGGAGGCTGAGCACCGTCGCATGAGGCGAGTCTGGGACGGTCTCGCCCAGCGCTGGGGAAAGGAGGGCCACGCTCAGAGACCTTCGGCGGGGAGTTCGTTCTGCAGGATCTGCTCGAGCGACTGGCGGCGGCGGATCAGCGAGACGCGGCCGTCGCGGCGGAGCAGGACCTCCGGGGCTTCGGGGAACGAGTTGTAGTTCTTGGTGCTCATCCCGGCGCAATAGGCGCCGGCGCCGCCGATCACGCAGAGGTCGCCGGGCGCGGCGGCGGGGAGACGGCGCGCGGCGAGCGTCTCCGGTTCGCCGGGCGCGCAGCTGATGAGATCGCCGGATTCGCAGCAATGGCCGACGATGACGTAGTCGCGTTCGCCGGCGACGGGCTTCGCGGGATAGAGATGCACCGGATGCTGGGAGCCGTAGAGAGAAGGCCGCAGGATCTCGGTCATGCCGGAGTCGAGCTTGAGGAATTCGCGGGCACCGGTGGAGATGACGTCCTGCACACGGGCGAGGACGGCGCCGGCGTTGGCGACGAGGAAGGTGCCGGGCTCGATCTCGAGCCGGAGCTTCCGGCCGTCGGCCGCGGCGAACTTCTCGAAGGCGACCTTGACCGGGGCGCCGACGACCTGCGGGTCGGTGCCTTTCTCCGCGGCGACGCGGGCTACCTTGTAGCCGCCGCCGAGATTGAGGATCTGGACGGTCGGGAAGCAGGCGACGAGCGCGAGGCTGGCGGCGGAGACCTCCTGCCAGACCACGGGATCGCTGCCGGAGCCGATATGGGTGTGGATACGGACGACCTTGAGGCCGTGCCGGCGCGCGATGGCCTGAGCTTGGTCGGCCCATTCGTGCCAGATGCCGAAGGAGGAGTCGGGCCCGCCCACGTTGGTCTTGCCCGTGCCGCCCGAGCCGCGGCCGGGATTGAATCGCAGCCCGACCTCATGCCCCGGGAGCGCCTGACCGATGCGCTCCAGCTGAAGGAGCGAGCAGGCGTTGACGTGCGCCCCTTTGCGAAGGAGGGCCGCGAAATCCTCCGGCAGTTCCTGGGAAGACAGGGAGATGCGCTCAGCAGGGACGCCGGCGTGCATGGCGCGACGGACTTCCCAGCCGGAGCTGGCGTCGAAATGGAGTCCCTTGTTGGCGAAGACCTTGAGGATGGACAAGTTCGGGCAGGCCTTCATCGCGAAACGGACCGTCAGGCCGAAGGCGTTCGGGAACGCGAGCATGGCGTCGGCCTGGGCTTCGAGGGTGGCCTGGTCGTACACGTAGCAGGGGGTGCCATGGGCCGCCGCGATCTGGCGGGCTGGTTCGGGAAGGAGGAAGCGGTGATTGTCCACGGGATTGTCTCGGGCGGACTTTGGCAGGCCCGCCCTGCCCTTCCAGCCTTTTTGCGGAGGTATGACACCGCTTGCCTCCCCTCCCCTCGCCCCTTGGGATGAATCCGGCCCACGCTTTCTTATGTCCGCCACCGAGACCATCGTCGCCGCCGCGACCCCCGCGGGCCGCTCGGCCCTGGCGATCGTGCGCGTCGACGGACCGCTCGCCGCGACCATCGCGACGGCCGCGCTCGGGCGGAAGTCGCCCCCGGCGGAGAAGACGTCCACGCTCGGCATCTGGCGGGACCGGGCCGGCGCGCCGATCGACCAAGTGGTGGCCGTGCTCTGGTCGGCCGGCCGGTCGTTCACCGGCAACGACTCGCTCGAGATCACCTGCCACGGCAACCCGCTGCTCGTGCGCCGGATCACCGAGGACTGCCTCGCGCGCGGCGGTCGTCTCGCCGAACCCGGCGAGTTCACGCGGCGCTCGTACCTCGCCGGCCGCATCGACCTGGCGCAGGCCGAGGCCGTCGCGGACCTGATCCACGCCAGTTCCGAGCGCGCGCTCGACGCGGCGCGGCGCCTGCTCGCCGGCGAACTCGGCCGGCACGTCGCGCGCTGGACCGACCGTACGCTGCAGGTCCTCGCCGAACTCGAGGCCCACATCGATTTCCCGGAAGAGGACCTGCCGCCGGAGGACCCGCGCGGCCCCGCGGCCCGCTTGGCCGGGATTGCGTCAGAACTTTCCGCATACGCCCGCACCGCGAAGCATGACGGCGCCCTGCGGGGCGGCCTGCGCGTGGCCGTCGTCGGCGCGCCGAACGCCGGCAAGTCGAGCCTGCTCAACGCGCTGACCGGCGCCGAGCGCGCGATCGTGAGCCCGGAAGCCGGCACCACGCGCGATTACCTCGAAGCGCCCGTCGCCGGCCTGCCGCTCGCCGTCACCGCGATCGACACCGCCGGCCTGCGCGCCGGCGGTTCCGCGCTCGAAAGCCTCGGCATGACGCGCGCGCTCGAACAGGCGCGCGGCGCGCACCTCCTCCTGCTCGTCGTCGATGCTTCGGCGGACCCGCCCGACCTGCCCGCGGAACTCGTCGCGTTGCTCGACCCTGCGCGGACGCTCGTCGTCGCCAACAAGGCGGACCTCCCCGCGCATCCCGCGCAGAAAGATTTCCTGCCGCATCTCACCAAGCTGTCGGCCTGCCTCCTGGATGGTCGCGACGCCGAGAAGCTGCGCGCGAAGCTCGGCGACTTCCTGGTCGCCCGCGAGATCGCCCCCGGCGCCGAGGAACTCGTCGTCACGGTCCGGCACGCCGAAGCCATGGTCCGGGCGGCCGCCGCCTTGACCGAAGCCGTCGGCCACCTCAAGGCCCCCGTCCAATCCGAATTGGCGGCCGCCCTGGCCCGGGCCGCCCTGGACGCCCTCGGAGAGATCGTCGGCCGCATCGATAATGAGCGCATGCTGGACAAGCTCTTTGCTTCCTTCTGCATAGGTAAGTGATTCCCTCCGGTGAGGGAGCGCCTATGCGACCTCACAAACAAATCCGCCTCGGGCCCGACCGCCCCTACGACGTCATCGTCTGCGGGGCCGGCCATGCCGGCGTGGAGGCCGCCCTGGCCGCCGCCCGCATGGGGGTCGAGGTCCTGCTCCTGACGGGCAACGTGGACACCATCGCCCAGATGAGCTGCAACCCCGCCATCGGGGGCCAGGCCAAGGGGCACATCGTCCGGGAAATCGACGCCCTTGGGGGCGAGATGGGCCTGACGGCCGACGTCACCGGGATCCAGTTCCGCCTGCTCAACTCCTCGAAGGGACCGGCCGTCCAGGCCCCCCGCGCTCAATGCGACAAGAAGGCCTACCAGTTCCGGATGAAGCACCTCTGCGAGCTGCAGGCCGGCCTGACGATCTTCCAGGCCCAGGTCACCGGACTGATTTTCAAAGCGGGCGCCGTGGTCGGAGTGCAGACCAACCTGGACCTCGATTTCCACGCCAAGACCGTCGTCGTCACGACGGGCACTTTCTTGCGCGGCCTGATGCATATAGGAGCGAACAAAACTGAAGGCGGCCGGCTAGGTGATTTTAGTTCTAAGTCATTGTCAGACAGTTTCTTAGATGCGGGAATCGAGCTTCAACGGCTCAAGACCGGCACCCCTCCGCGCATCCTTGGATCCTCCATCGATTTCAGCAAGTGCGAGGAGCAGCCGGGCGACGCCTCCCCTACCCTTTTCGCCTTCCACGATACCCGTCAGCAAACCGATTTGTTCCACGTGGAACAAGCGGGTGAACGGCTGCCAGGATGGACTCCTGGAAGCGAGCAGGTCTCCTGCTGGATGACAGAAGCTACGAGCGCCACCGGTAAAATCGTCCAGGAGAACCTCCACCTCTCCCCTCTCTATGGTGGCGAAATCACCGGAGTCGGCCCGCGCTATTGCCCCTCCATCGAAGACAAATTCGTGAAATTCTCGGATAAGGAGTCTCATAAGCTCTACCTGGAGCCAGAGGGACGTAATACGGACGAATGGTACATCAACGGCCTGTCGACCTCCCTTCCCTTCACGGTCCAGCTGCAGATGTTGGCCTCCGTCCCTGGCCTGGAAAACGCCGTCATGCTACGCCCGGCCTACGCCGTGGAGTATGATTTTGCCCCCCCGACCCAGCTCTATCCCACCTTGGAGTCCAAAAAGGTCGAAGCCCTCTTCTTTGCCGGCCAGATCAATGGGACCTCCGGGTATGAAGAAGCCGCCGCCCAAGGTATCGTAGCTGGGGTCAACGCCGCCTGTAAGGTCAAAGGCCAGACTCCCATGGTGCTGGGCCGTGATGAAGCCTACATCGGCGTGCTGATCGATGATTTGGTCACCAAAGGCACCCAAGAGCCTTATCGCATGTTCACCAGCCGGGCTGAATTCCGCCTTTTGTTCAACCACGGCAGCGCCGAACTCCGCCTGAAGGATAAGATCGCCGAATTCGGCCTCATCCCGCCAGAACGATTGGCTCGCATTCAAGCCAAGGCCCAAAGTGTCTCTCATTGGATCGAATATCTGGAAAAGCTGGCCATCCCCGGCGGGATTGCTGGCGACGTCATCCGGCGCAACGGAGAATCCGCCCCGAAAGACTTGCCGCCGACTTTCCTGGCAGAGGCGCCCGAAGTTCAGGCGGAGGTCATGTACCGGGTCAAATACCGAGGCTATCTGGAACGCGAAACCCGCAATGCCCGTAAACTTCACGATCTGGACTCCTTTAAGGTGCCGGAGGGTTTCGACTTCCTGAAAGCCTACGGACTTCGGATTGAGGCCCGTCAAAAGCTCCACGCGATTCTGCCCAAGACCTTGGGCCAGGCCAATCGAATCAGCGGGGTCAATCCGGCAGACATCTCGTTGCTGATGGTCCTTTTCCGCTCAAAGTAAGCCAAGGGGAAAGGGGGTAGGGGAAAGGTGTTCCACGTGGAACACCCCCTATGTAAAAATTATGTCCTCACGGTGTGACGGTCGTGTTTCTAAAAATCGTAAACTCTTGGTTGTGAATGCTTTATAAAATAAAGAGCGCGGCGTCACGTGTCCGCCATGATTGACACCTAACTCTGGCGCTTAGGAGCGAGGTGCCCTTATGTAGGAACGCACTTTATGGACGCCGAACATCTCAAGCGCATCTTGATCGTCGACGACGAAGCCGACGTCACCGAGCTCCTGGATTATAAATTCAAACAGGCGGGCTACGCCATCCGGACGCTCAACGACCCGCTGCGGGCCATCGGCCTGGCGCGGGATTTCCGCCCCGACCTGATCATCCTGGACATGATGATGCCGGAGCTTACCGGCGTCCAGCTGTTGCGCATGGTCCGTGCCGACGAGTTGCTCCAGGACACGCCGGTGATCTTCCTCACGGCCAAGGGCGAGACGATCGACAAGATCAAAGGCCTGGAGTCCGGCGCCGACGACTACGTGACCAAGCCCTTCGACACGCGCGAGCTGATGCTCCGCGCGCAGGCGCTCCTGCGCCGCGCGAAATCCGCGGCCGCCAAGCCGACCACGCGCCTCGCCGCGGGCGCGCTGCTCCTCGACATCGAACGGCACGAAGTCACCGCCGCCGGCAAGACGGTCGAACTGACGGCGACCGAGTTCAGGCTGCTCCGGCGGCTGCTGGAGCGGAAGGGCAGGGTGCAGTCGCGCGAAGAACTGCTCGCCGACGTCTGGAATTATTCGCCCGACCTGGAGACGCGGACGGTGGACACGCACGTGCGCCGGCTCCGCGAGAAGCTCGGTCCGGCCAGCGACGTGATCGACACGGTGCGCGGAGTCGGCTACCGCATGAACGGCTGAACCGCTTTGCGCTCGCACGCCCCCGCGGCGCGGACAGCATCCCTCCGCGATGACCTGGCTTCCCTGGCTGCTCCTGCTCGCGCTCGGCGCGGCCGCCATGTGGGCGTTGGGGGAACACGCCGCGCATCTCCGCTGGGCGCGGCGCGCGCTGCGCGGCGACGCCGCCGCGCGGCGGCCCGAGGGCTGGCTCGTGCGGCTGCTGCGGCTCGAGGAGCTCTTCAAGGCGGTCGAACGCCGCGCCAAGGACGAGGACGAGCTCCGCGCCGCCGCGGGGCGGCGCATCGAGGCGCTGCTGGCCCCGCTGACGGACGCGGTGCTCGTCGTCGACGCGCAGGACCGGCTACGACTCGCGAATCCTGCGGCGGCGGCGCTCTTCGGTCTCACCGAGGAAGATGTCGGCAGCCAGGTGGTGCCGCTGGCGCGCAGCGCGGATTTCATCGAGCTCATCCGCCGCGTCCGCGGCGAAGGCGACGCGCGCGCTCTGATGCTCCTCAACCGCGCACCCCTGGCCGACGTCTGGCTGCAGGCCGCCGGCGCGCTCACCGACCCGGAGTCCTTCGGTCCGGGCGCCGCGATCTTCGTGCTCGCCGACGTCACCGCGCTGAAGCGCCTGCAGGCGATGGAACGGGAATTCATCACCAACGTCTCCCATGACCTCCGGACGCCGGTGACGATCCTCCGCAGCTACGCGGAGACGCTCGCGGAAGACCAAGCGACGATGTCAGCCGAAGACCGCGCACGCTTTACGCAGAAGATCGTGGCTTCCATCGGGCGCCTCCAGGGGCTCGTCGAAGGCCTGCTCGCCCTGGCGAGCCTAGAGTCCTCCCGCGAAATCCGCCGCGAAGCCGGCGCGCTGCACACGGCGGCGCGCGAGGTCGCCGCCGAGTTCGACGCCCGTTGCAAGGCGGCCGGCGTGATGCTGAGCCTGGACCTGGCGGCGCAGCAGGACGTCGGCGTCGACCCGCTCCAAGCCCGCCGGCTCATCCAGAACCTGATCGACAACGCGCTGGCCCATGCCGCCGGACTGACCCGGCTGCGAATCACGACGCGCGACACCGCCGACGGAACGGAGCTCATCGTGGAGGACAACGGCGCGGGCGTGGCGCCCGCGAACCTGCCGCGTCTGTTCGACCGGTTCTACCGGACCGACAAATCCCGCCGGGCAGGGGGCAACGGACTGGGCCTGAGCATCGTCCGCCAGGTGGCCGAACTCCATGGCGGGTCCGCCGGGGCCGAGCCCGCCCAGCCGAGAGGCCTCCGGGTGATCGTCACGATTCCGCGGGAAGCCTGAACCTCCGGGCATGAAAAACCCGCCGGGCTTGGGCGGGTTTTAGCTCCATTTGAAAGTGGAGCGCGCGACTGGACTTGAACCAGCAACAGCCACCTTGGCAAGGTGGTACTCTACCATTGAGCTACGCGCGCGCTGGAGGGGAAGCAGACCAAACGCCTCAACGAGTGTCAAGCCTTTGGAGGAAGGCCGTCCGCGCGGCCGCTGGGGCGGCGGTCAGGCCTTGCTGCGCCAGCAAGGCGGCCGCCTCGTCGGAACAAAGCCAGCGGAGGGCGGGGCGGAGAGCGGCGACTTTGTCCGGCCGGACATAAAGGACGAGCGGCACCTGAAGGGGGTAGTCGCCGTTGTGCACGTTATTCTCGTCCGGTCCGTAAGCGGTGGCCGACCGCCCGGGGCGGCCGTCGGCGACGGGCAGGACCCGCCCGCGGCCGGTCGGAGGCCGCGGAATCAGGACGATGCTCCCCGCCCGGGAGGCGAGCAGATCCGCGGCGAGGGCCGGCTCGACGCGCAGACGCACGTCCGGTCGGAAAGCCTGCCCTTCCAGGACCAGCCCTTGGAAGACTTCGAGCACCAAGGTGCCCGGCGGAGAAGACAAAGCCGGCGTCAGGAGCTCGGAGCGCGCGTCCGGATCGAGGTCGTTCCAATTACGCGCCGGCGCCCGGGCGTCGCGCGCATACGCGTTGGCCAGCTGCTCGAAGGTGATCTGTTCGAACCGGTTGCTGCCGTGCGTCGCGACCACGACGACCGCCGAAGCGAGCCGGAACTCGCGCGCGCCGGCGAGCGGCGGAGCCTCGCCCGGCCGCACCATCAGGATGGCGGCCGCGGCGCGACCTTCCCGGAAGGCGCGGCGGGCGGGCAGGGTGCCGGCGAAATCCGCGCCGATCGGACCGCCCGCGGTCCGCAACGCCGTGGCGAAGCCGCCGTCGAGAAGATCCGTCCCGACGAACTCGGCACCATGGACGACGCATGCCAGCAGGCAGCAGAAAAGGCTCCTCACGCCGTCTCGGGGCCGGGATCGAGTTCCGGCCACTGCAGGAGTTTACGATGCAAGGTACGCCGCGAGATGCCCATCAGCTCCGCGGCGCGGGTACGGTTCCCGCCGGCGGCGGCCAGCGCCTGCCTGAGCAGCTGCTTCTCGTTCAGGGCACGGTCGAGGTTTGCTGAAGCGCCCAAGACCGGCGCGTCCGCGCCGGCGGGGAGGACGGGAGCGCTGAAGCGCGGGTCGAGGTCGGCCGGCCCGACCGTCTTGCCGGCGCGGAGAACAGCGAGGTTTTCGCACGCGTTGCGCAGTTCACGGATGTTGCCGGGCCAAGGGTAGCGCACGAGGACTCCGAGGGCCTCGGGCGAAAGCTTCGGCGCCGTGGCGCCGTTCTCCTTGGCGAAACGTTCGAGGTAATGGGCCAGCAGGAGCGGGATGTCATCGGTCCGCTCACGGAGCGCCGGCAGCCGCAGCGGCACGACCGAGAGACGATAATAAAGATCTTCGCGGAACTTGCCCTCCTTCACCATCTGCCGGAGATCACGGTTGGTCGCGCAGACGAGACGAAGATCGAGGGCGATCGGCCGGTGCGAACCCAGGCGCTCGACCGCCCGGGTCTCGAGGAAGCGCAGGAGCTTCACCTGCGTCGTGGCGTCTATCTCCCCGATCTCGTCGAGGAAAAGCGTGCCGCCGTCGGCGGATTCGAAGCGGCCGACGCGCCTTTCGTTGGCTCCGGTGAAGGCCCCCTTCTCGTGGCCGAACAGCTCGGACTCGAGGAGGTTCGCGGGGATCGCGGCGCAATGCACCGCCAGGAAGGGCCCTTTGGCGCGCGGGCTCGCCTGGTGGATCATCTGGGCGAAGAGTTCCTTGCCCGTGCCGGTCTCGCCGAGGAGCAGGACGGTAGCGTTGGAGGACGCGACCGAGCGGACCTGCTCGATCGAACGCTGGAGGGCGGCCGAGGAGCCGACGACTTCGCCGAGGGAGAACTTGCGGTCGAGCCGCGTCTTGAGCGTGACGACCTCCTTCTCCGTGGTGCGGGCCTTGAGGCCACGTTCGAGCACCAGCTCGACCTGGCGGATGTCGACCGGCTTCTGGAAGAACCAGTAGGCGCCGCGGCTCATCGCCGCGACGGCCGTCTCCACGTCGCCGTAAGCGGTCAGCATGATGCAGACCGGCTGGTGCGGCAGCTTGAGGGCGCGCTCGATGACCGCCATGCCGTCTTCGCCGGCCATGCGCAGGTCGGTGAGCACGGCGTCGGGCGGCACGTCCTGCATGAGGCGCGCCGCTTCCAAGGCGTCCTTGGCGACGAAGGTCTCATAGCGGTCCTCGAGCGCGGCGCGGAGGCCTTCGCGGATGTTCTTCTCGTCGTCGACGATGAGGACCGTGGGCTTCATGATTCAGGCTTCCGAGGAGGCTTGGTGGTTGGCGGCGCCCCACGCGCGCGCCGCCTTCTCGGCCAGCGCGGCGCGGGCGCGGTCGACTTCGGCGAGACGCGCCCTGAGGTTGGCGTTGGAGACGGCCGCGAGGTCGTCGAGATCGCACAGGTAGGCGCCTTCGAGGGAACGGGCCGCGACGTCGAAATTACGGGGCACGCCGAGATCGACGAGGAGGAGCGGCCGGCCGGGACGACGGGCGACCGCCTCACGGAGCGCGACGGCGTCGAGCAACGCACGCTCGACGGTGGCGCAGCCGACGATCACGTCGTGCGCGTGTGCCTGCCGTAACGCGTCGGCCAGCGTGAGCGAGGCGCCGGCGAATTCTTCGGCGAGCACGCGGGCGTTCTCGAAGGTGCGGGAGGCGACGGAGATCTGGGACGCGCCGCGCGAGACGAGCGCCTGCACGACCTGGCGGCCGACGTCGCCAGTGCCGAGCACGAGCACGCGGGCCTCGTCCAACGAGCCGAACACGCGCCGCGCGAGCTCGACAGCGACGTTGCCGAGGCTCACCTGGCCTTGGGAGATGCCGGTGTGCGTGCGCGCCCAGGCGCCGGCCTGGAAGGCCCGCTGGAACACGCGGTTAAGGACCGGCCCCGTCATGCCGCGCGCGAGGGCGTCGGCGTAGGCGTCCTTGACCTGGCCGGCGATCTCGACCTCGCCCACCATCTGGGATTCGAGGCCGGAGACGACGGCGAAGAGATGCTCGACCGCGGCGAGGCCGGGCACAGGCCGGAGATGCGCGTCCAGCACCGCGGTCGGCGCACCGGTCGCCTTGATGAGCGCGCCGCGCACATGGAGGGCGGCGGCCTCGTCGCCAACGCCGTAGGCCTCGAGGCGGTTGCAGGTGGCGAGCAGGACCGCCTCCGCCAGGCCCGCTTCACGCGCGGCGGCGTAGAAAACCTCGGCGCCGCCGGTCGGCACGGTGAAAGCGGCGCGCTCGTCGAGGCCGGCGGTGCGATGGGTGGCGCTCAACGCCACGAGGTTGCGGGCGCGTTCGCTCATCGGGCGGCGGGGAGCGAGAGATAGAGCGCGACGAGCGCAGGCAGGAAGACGACCAGCGATGCGCGGGCATAGGCCGCACCGGCGAGCCGAAGACGGCGTCGCTGGACGGCGACGAAGAGGCAGGCGACCCAGGTGAGCAGGGCGGCGCCGAGCTTGGGCAGCGCGACGAGCGCCAGGTCGCGCTGGGCCCAGTCGGTCGCGCCGATCACCAGCGAAAGCCCAAGGAGCCAGACGGCGGCGCCCATGAGCTGGCCGCCGATGCGGTCGAGCGGCACCAGCGCCGGCAGGAGCGCGTAGATCCCCCCGAACTCCCTCCGCGCGAGCGCGCGATCCTGCAGGAGGTAGGCGGCGGAGTTCAGCGCCTGCGCGCCGAGCACGCAGTAGGCGAGGACGGCCGCGCCGACATGGATGACGATGAGCGGCTTGCCGGCGTGTCCGGCCGGCTGACCGCCGACGCCGAGCCAGGCGGCCGCGCCGAGACAGACCGTCGTCGCTCCGGCGATGGCCCAAGTCGGCAACCGGTGCGTGAAGGTGAGGTCCAAGAAGAGCGCGAGCCCGGAAAGTCCCCAGGCGATGGAGAGCAGGACTTCGGCCGGGTTCGCGATTGGCAGGGCGTGGGAGCGAAGGCCTTGGTAAGCCAGCATCGTCGTCAGCATGATCCATCCCGCGCGCAGAAGCCAAAGCCCTGCCGAAGACCAGCGGCCGGAGCCCTCCCTGGCGGCCAAACCATCTAGGACGGCGGCGGCTAAGAAGACGGCGGCACAGCCAAGCAAGCATTCCCGGGTCAGGGGATGCTCGGCGAGCGCGGTGGCCGAAAGGAACATGGCTATCATTAGAAGAAGGGTGTGACATTTTGGCAAACCTCCAAAACTGCCTGTTTCCTTGCACCGGGAGGGCAGGGGGGTAATTTTTGATTTCCTATGGCCCACGACCTCTACGACCTCACCCAACACCCCCCTCGCAGCCCACGCGTCCGGCTCGGAGGCTTGGTCATTCTTCCCCGGATGATTGACAAAGCCCGGGCCACCCAAGCGGGTAAGAACGGTGAATACACCTACGGCTGCTCGCTGGATAAGAACGTCCTCGATTTCCTGGGAGTCGAAGCCGATACTCTTAAAGCACAGATAGACAAGGGCTTAGGCGATGGAGAGATCCTCGCATGGCTCATGGTCAACGCCAAGAAACCTCGTTCCGGGCAAGAAATCGCCGTTTTCAGCGCCTACCATGAGCAACGTGCTCCGGGCGCGCCTGCAGGACGGGCCAGACTGACGGAATACCAGTCTTCGACCGCAGCAGGGGCCAAGCGGGAGGACATCGTCACCTGGTTCGACGTCCTGGATCTGGACGACCACCAGAGCTTCGGTGGCAAAGTTTGACCCGTGGGCAAGGAAGGTCGTCCTCGCCGCGTCCTGCTGGTCTGCATGGGCAACATCTGCCGGTCGCCGACCGCGGAGGAGGTCCTCCGCGTCCGGTCCCGCCAGGCCGGGCTGGACATCGCCTTCGACTCGGCGGGCACCGAGAATTATCACGTCGGGGACGCTCCCGATCCCCGATCCGTCCGCCACGCGCGCGCCCGCGGGTATGACCTGTCGTCCCTGCGTGCCCGCCAGGTGAGCGCCGATGATTTCCTTGCCTTCGATCTCATCCTCGCGGCCGACGAACTGAACCTGCGCGAACTCCGACGACGTTGTCCGGCGGCGGAACATCATCGGCTGCGGCTCTTCCTGGGCGACGCCGCCTTGCCCGATCCTTATTACGGCGAGAGCGATGGTTTCGAAAAAGTGCTGGATTTGGTCGAAAAACAGGCGATGGCGCTCGTCTCGGCATGGGCGCGCGCAACTGAATGATTGCGGTGCCGACGGCGGCGGCGTTTTCTGAACCATGCCGATGTATCAAGTGAATTTCAGCGACCAGGCGATGCGCGAGCTCGCCAAGCTGCCGACGCTGAAACAGATGGAGGTCGTCGAAGCCTTCGCGTCGCTGACGCCCGAGGAGCTCCTCCGCGGCAGCTCCGAGCTCGGCACCGTCCGCCGTGGCGGACATACCTATCGCCGGCTCCGCGTCGGCGAATTCCGCATCTATTTCGAAGCGGACGAAGGATCGCTCCTCGCCCATTACGTCCTCCACAAGCACACCTACGCCGACTTCGCGTTCCGCTCTCACCTGCCGTTCGCGGAAGACGAAGCACGCATCGAGCAAGAAGGCGAATTCTGGAAATTCCTCGACGAACACCCGAAGTCCTGACCGTGACGAACCTGCCCGAAAAACGCCCCTACGCCTCCCCCGAGGAGGCCGCCCGGATCTACCTGCTGCCTAACCTCTTCACGGCCGGGAACATGCTGTGCGGGTTCCTGGCCATCAAGAACTGCATCGAGGCGCGTTTCACCACCTTGACCCCCGAAGGCCGGGCCGAGCACTACAACATGGCGGTCTGGTTCATCTTGTTCGCCTGCGTCTGCGACCTCTTCGACGGCCGCGTCGCCCGCGCCACGAAACGCGAATCCATGTTCGGGGCCGAATTCGACTCCATCGCCGATACGGTGTCCTTCGGGGTCGCCCCGGCCCTCATGGCGTGCTTCCTGGTGATCAAGCCCGACGTCACGGACAACGTGCAGCTCATCACCTGGTTGCTCGCGTTCATCTACCTGCTTTGCGCCGGGGTCCGGCTCGCCCGCTTCAACGTGCTCACAAACCCGTTAGTGCCCGGGAATGAGAAGCGCGCGGCCGGCGGAGACTTCGTCGGCTTGCCGTCGCCCGTGGCCGCCGGGATGATTGCCTCGTTGGTGCTCGTCCTTTCCAAGGTGATGATGCCCTCCGGGCCGAGCGATCCTTTCGAAGTGACCGTCCAAGCCTGGTCCTGGGTGCTCTTGCCCGTGATGCTCATCATTTCGTTCCTGATGGTGAGCAATGTCAGATTCCCTAGTTTCAAGAAACTCGACTGGACGGCTCGGGCCAAGACCCGTGGGTTCATCCTGATCATCATCCTCGGGGCGGTTATTTTCCGCTATCCTCAGTACACGTTCCCGGCGATCTTCTTCGGTTATCTGGTCTACAGTCTTTTCCGGCATGCTTTCCTGCTCAAGAGAAGTGAAATAGACCCGGCGCCCGACGATGACGATGAACCGGTGTCCAAGGTGTGAATAGGCGGTGCAAAAACCGGGCCTGGGCGGACCTGTGAACAAGGTTCAGGTTATTCACTCCCCCGGCACAGACGCGGCCCAGACGGATGACACCGGCGACCAGCATGTTGCGTAACTATGTACGGACTTCCACCCCCTGCTGGTACTGCGGATATTTATTAATGTAGAAAGGATAGATAACATCCGCCGGAAGATGTGGGCAATGAGGGGTTGCCACTGCCCCGACCTATGCTCAATTCTGAGGTCATCATGAAGTTCAAGGTCAACCGTAACCATTTTTTCAACGGACTCTCCAGCGTCACCAACGTCGTCGGGAGTCGGGCGACCATGCCGATCCTCCAAAACGTGCTCATCGAAGCCGAAGGGGATACGGTCACCTTGACCACGACCAACCTCGACCTCGGCATCTGCTGCCGGATCAAGGCCGCCGTCTCATCCCCCGGACGCATCACCCTGCCGGTCAAAAAGCTCGTTCCGATCGTGCGAGCCCTGTCGAGCAGCGATACCATCGTCGAACTCACCAGCAAGGACCGGGTGAAAATCACCTCCGGCAGTTCCGTCTTCCAGGTCGCCGGGCTGCCTGCGGAGCAATTCCCCCCGATCTCCAATTTCGCCGGCCTCCCGACCATCGCCATCAACCAAGACCATCTCGGGGATATGCTCCGTAAAGTCAGCTACGCGCAGTCTTCCGACGAGAACCGATACATTCTCAACGGCGTCTTCTTCGAATTCACCGAAGGGAAGCTGACCGTCGTCGCCACCGACGGGCGGCGCCTCGCCAAATGCGAGCGCAAGCTCGCCGGCACGGACAAGGCCCTGGCCCTCATCCTGCCTGCCCGCACCATCATCGAACTGATGCGACTGCTCAAGTCCGGCGGCAAAGCCCATGTCTCGCACAACGAGCGTCAGGTCGGTTTCACCCTTGACGTCCCGACGAACGAAGAAGGTCTCGTGGACCGCATCCAATTGGTCTCCAAGGTCGTCGAAGGCAATTATCCGAATTACCGCCAGGTCATCCCGAAGGACGCGGGAGCGAAAGTCCGGCTCGAACGCGAGAAACTCCTGGAAAGCGTCAATCGTGCGGCGCTGATGACCGACGACCGGAACAACACCATCCGGATGAGCGTGACGAAGAAGACGCAGAACCTGGAGATCTCGGCCAGGTCCGAGAGCGGCGACGCGCACGAACCCATCGCCGTGAAGTACGAAGGACCGGACGTGAACATCGCCTTCAATCCCCAGTACATCATCGACCCGCTCAAGGCCCTGACCGAGGACGAGATCGACTTAGAGTTCAAGGATGAGATGTCCCCGGGCGTGCTACGCGGCCTGAAGGATGATTTTCTCTGCGTCGTGATGCCGCAGCGCATCTCGTAAGAGCCGGGTTTCAGAGACCCGGCTCGGCGCAGTCCGGGAGCGACTTGATGCGCGCCAGGATGCGGCGAGACGCCTCGAGCGAACGGTCGCGATGCGTCGCTCCGGGATCGTATTCCGCCGGCGACATCGCCCGCCCGAAACGCACGCGGATCCGCGCGGAGCTGACCGGGAGGGCGGCGCCCCGCGGCAGGACGTCGCGCGCCCCGCGGACATGGATCGGCACGACGGGCACGCCAGACTTGCAGGCGAGGAGACCCGCGCCCGCCTTGGGTTCGGCGATGACGCCGTTGTGGCTCCGCGTCCCCTCGGGGAAGATGAGGAGGCCTTCGCCCGCGGCCAGGGCGGCCAGGGCCGCTCGGATCGCCCCGATGTCCGCCTCTCCGCGGTCGACCGGGATGGAGTGGCAGGCCCGGATGACGAAACCGAAGACGCGATTCTCAAACAGGGAACGGCGAGCGATGAAAGAGATCTCCCGCGGCAGGCAGGAACCGATCAAGGGCGGGTCCAGCATGCTCTGATGATTGGAGGCGAAAAGACAGGCCCCGGCGGGGACGTTGTCCCAGCCTTCGACCTCCAGCGTGGCGAAGACCTCGATGAAAGAGCGCGCGCCGTGGTAGACGGCCTTGTAGATCAGGTTCTGCGAACTGAGGATCATCGCGGAAGGGCGGCGACCTTGATCATTCCGCCGATCCGCGCCACGACTTCCTCGAGCGGCAGGTGGGTGTTGTCCAGCCGATGGGCACCGGGAGGGCAGACCATCGGCGCGGTCAGGCGGGTGGCGTCGAGGTGGTCGCGTTGCGACACCGGATCAGCCTGGCCTTCAGCCGCGCGCCGCCGGGCGCGCGCGTCGGCGTCGGCCTCCAGGAACACGCGCACCTCGGCGTCCGGGAGCACGACCGAACCGATGTCACGACCTTCCATCACCACGCCGGCGAAGCCTTGTTCGCGAGCGAGCGTCACCTGCGAGCGCTGGTAGTCGAGCAGGAACGTCCGCACGGAGGGCAGGGCGGCGACCTTCGAGACGGCCGCGTTGACTTCCGGCGTGCGCAGGTCGGCGTCCTCGGGGAGGATCCCGTCCAGGGTGAGGGACGAGCTGCGGGCGCCCTGACGGGCCACGATGCGCGACCCGATCCGAAGCCGGGCAAGCGTGTCCTTCACCGCCGCGGCATCGTCGGTCGACGCCCCGGCGAGGAGCAGGGCCCGGGTCAGGCTGCGGTAGTGCGCGCCGGTGTCGACGTGAAGGAGGCCGTGCAGCTGCGCGAGCCGTCGGCTGGTGCTGGACTTGCCGGAAGCGGCGCCGCCGTCGACAGTGACGCGGATGAAGTTCGTGCGCAGGGCCTCGAGGGCGCGGAAGAAATGCGGGAAGGTCTTGCCGGTGCACGCCGGATCCTCGATCGCGATCCATGGGCGTCCGTCGCCGAAGAGATCGAAGCTGCCGAGGACGCCGAAGCTCATCGCCATGCGGTGGTCTCCGTAGGTGCGGATTGTCACGGGACCCGTCGCGGCCGCCCGGCGTAAGGCCGCCGGGTCCGGGTAGACCGTCAGCAAGGAAAGCGTCTCGTCGGCGCGGAGCTGCGCCGCCGTCGGCTCGACCTTGATCCCGAGCCGCTCGAGCTCGGTCGCCATGGCGAGCACGCGGTCGGTCTCCTGCTTGCGCGTATGCGCGATGCCGCGGATCCGTACCGGGCTTTCGGCCAGAGTCGCCACGGTCGCGAGGGTGAGGAACGTGTCAGAGAACGCGTTGAAGTCGAAATCGCCGCCGTGGAGCGCGGGCCAGGACTCGGTCACGAGGTTGCCGTCCGCCGCCCGCAGCGCGGCGCCGCAGGCGGCCGCGACCTGGGCGAAGGCCGTGTCCCCCTGCAGGCCGCCGTCGGCGTAGCCTTCGACACGGACCGAAGCGCCGGCGCCGGTGACGGCGGGCAAGGCGATGAAGTAGCTCGCGGCCGTGGCGTCAGGCTCGATCGCGTAAGCCGGTCGGGCGACGTAAGCGCCAGGTGCCGCGCAGCCCCAGCTGCCGTCGGCCTGCCGGACCAGCGGCCGTCCGAACTGCCCGCACATGCGCGCGGTCATCTCGACGAAAGGTTCGGAGACCGTGCCGCCCTTCATCCTGACCGTCGCTCCGGGGGCGAGCGGAACTACCATCAGCAAGGCGGAAAACAGCTGCGAAGAAGCGGACGCGTCGACTTCGAGCCGGCCGAGCCGGCCGGTCGGGCGCAACGCGAACGGGAAACCGTTCGCAGGGGATCCGTCGGGCGCGACGGCCTGGCAGCCAGCGCCACGCAGGGCATCGAGCAGGCCACGCATCGGACGGGCGCGCATGGCTTCGTCGCCGTCGAGCTGATATTCTCCGCCCTGGGCGAGCGCGAGGAAGGCGGTCAGGAACCGGGCGGCCGTGCCGGCGTTGCCGACATGCAGCTGCGCCCGTTCGCGCGGGATGCGGCCGCCGAGGCCGACGATCCGGATGGAGCAGGCGGCCTCGTCGTCGGTTACTTCGAAGCCCAGCGCGCGCAGGGCGGCGACGAGGATCCGGGTGTCGCGGCTGAACAACGCGCCGGTGAGCTGCGTCGGGCCGTCGGCGAGCGCGGCGAGGATCAGCGCGCGGTTGGTGATGCTCTTTGAGCCCGGGACTTGGGCGACGCCGCGGGCGGGGGTCTGGAAGGGGCGGATGACGAGGGACGGGCTCATTCGGACCGGTCGAGGTTCTGGCGGGCGCGGCGGGCTTCGGCCAGGAGTCGGCGCAGCGTGGCGGCGTCGCCGGTCTCGACGGCGGCGCGGATCTCGGCGGCGCGGATCTCGAACGCGCGCAGGCCGGCGGCGATGTGCCGGGAATTGGCGAGCATGATGCCCAGCCAGAGATTCTCCTCGCCGGCGGCGATGCGCGTGGTGTCGCGCAGGCCGGCGCCGACCGCGAAGCGGCGGAAGCCGGGTTGCTCCATCACCGCAAGCATGAGAGCCGAGGCCGCCGCGTGCGGCACGTGGCTGATCGCCGCGACGATTTCGTCGTGGCTGGCGGCGTCGGTCTCATGGAGGACCGAGCCGAGTTCTTGCCAGAATCGTCGCGCCGCGGCCAAGGCCTGCGGGTCTTCGGCTCCGGTCGGGGTGAGGAAGCAGACGCGGCCTTCGAAGAGCCGGGCGGAGGCGTGCGCGGCGCCGGCCTTCTCGCCGCCGGCCATGGGATGAGCGCCTACGAAAGGATTGGCGGCGGGCAGGCGGCGGGCGGCGGCGAGGATCGCGCTTTTCACGCTGCCGGCGTCGGTGACCACGGCGCCGGGGGAGAGGCCGGGCGAGATGGCGAGGAAGGTCGCTTCCGATGCGTCGACCGGGGTGGTCACGACGACCAGGTCGGCGCCGCGCACGCACGCGGCCGCGTCATCGAAGACTTCCGCCACGCCGAACGCGCGCAGGGTTTCGCGCGAGCCCGGCGAACGGGACCAGCAGGCGAGCGAAGCCGCCAGACCTTTCCGCGCCGCCGCGAGGAGGATGGAGCCGCCGATGAGGCCGGCGCCGACGACGGCGATGCGCTTGAAGGAAGCCATTTCCAAGGTTGAACGGGTGCTTTGATGAACCAGAGTAGCCAACCATTAAAGCAAACAAACCGCCAGCGACAAAGTTGCCGGTCCGTCCATGAGCAAAGACCCACGACCACCCCGACCTGTTTTCGCGCCCGCCGCCGATCCGCGGGCCTCGCGCGGGCGAGTCTCCCTCGAGGCCCTGTGGGCATGCGTCCGGGTCCCGCTGCTCCTGCTGGTGTTCGCCGCCCTGGCGGTCACGTCGCTGCTCCTTTACACCGCCGAACGCCGGACGACCCGCCAGTCCGGGCCGACCGTGTCGCCGGCCGCCGCGGAAGCCCTGCGCCAACGGTCGCTTCAGGCCGAGGCGGCCTTCGAGAAGATTCGCCAGTCCCGCTTCGAACTCACGGAAGAGGACGTGCGGCTTCTCGAAGAGGCCTTGCAGGCCCAGGAAGAATATCTCTCCGCCCGCCAGGCCGTCGGCACCGTCGATCCGCGCCTGGTCTCCTTGCGCCGCCGTCTGCATCTGCTCCGCGGCGAACGCCTGCGCCAGGAGTCCGCCGCCCTGGAGAACGACGCGCTCAGCTTGGCCAAGACCGATGAAGCGGCGGCCGCCGCGAAGCTCCGCCGGGCCGTCGCCTGCGAACAGGAGATCACCGACCGCTGGCAGTTCTCCGGACTGGCCGACCCCGGCCGCCAAGCCTTGCTCGACACGCGGCTCCGGCGCCTAGAATCTTCGGCGCTCTGGCAGAAAGGCCGCGCCTGGGAAGCGGCGGCGGAGGAGGCGTTCGCCGCCGCGCGTTTCGTCGAGGCCGCCGAGCGGTTCGCGCAGGCCCTCGAGGCCGAGAACGAATTCCTCGTCCGCTATCGCGACGTGCGTGACACCGTCTTCGGCCGGGCCGAGCAGCTCGCCATCCGCCGCGAGAGCGCCGTCTCGGGACCTCGCTGGGAAGAGGTCCGTCGACACCAGTCGGCCGCCGAGGCCGCCGAAGCCATGGGAGACTGGCCGGGCGCGGCCCGCGCCTGGCAGGACGCGGTCGACGCGTTCGCCGTCCTGCTCGTGGCGCATCCGCGAAGCCAGTTCGCCGACCGCGCCAAGGAAGCAGTGATGGCGACCCGTCTCAATTTCGCCCGTTTCCACGACGACATCCTCCGCGTCCGCGCGGCGACCGGCCGGCTCCGTCAGTTCCTGCGTGCCCGGCAGGCAGACGACGCCCTCCGGCTGGCCGATTCGGTCCTCGCCGATGCCCGTCGACTCGCTGAGGCCGGCACGGGCGTCTTCCGTCCTGCTGACGAAGAGCGGATGGAATTGGAATTCGTCACCGCTCACGCCGCGGTGGTCCGCGGCTATCTTCCGGAGGCCGACCGCCAGCTGCTTCCGGTCCCCGGCCATTCGGTCCGCATGTATCGAACCGAGATCCCGCAAGGCCTCTATGCGTCCGTGATGGAGTCCAATCCGAGCGCCTTGCGCCGTGAAGCCAACCCCGTCGAATCGGTGGCTTACGCCGATGCCGAACTCTTCGCCCGTCGGCTGGGCTGGGTCCTCGGAGCCCGTGTCCGTCTGCCGACCCTCGCCGAGGTCGCCGCCGCCGCCGGCGACCTGACCAAGACCGCACCGGCCGAGGTCGCGTGGACCGCGGCCAACACGGACGGCGTCGCCGCCCGCCCCGCGGGCTCCGCCCGCCCGAACACCCATGGCTTCCATGACCTGGTGGGCAACGTGGAGGAATGGGTCATGGCGACGGAAGAGGAGGCCCGGGCGCCGGTGGCCGGGGGCAGCGTGGCCGCCGCCCCCTCCGCCGGGCTGCCGGTCCGGCAGGTCTACAAGCGGGAGAAGAGCCGGACCCTCGGCTTCCGCATCGTCATTGAATAATCGGTCCCCGGCCCTAATCATCGGTAGTCGCCATGGCCAACCCCGCCACCCGCCTCAAACGCGCCGTGTTCTTCCTCGCGGCCTACGGGACGCTGGCCGCGCTCTCCCTATGGTTCGCCTATGAACTCCGCTTCGTCGACGCCGCCGAACCGACGACGGCGGAGCAACTGGCCTTCGAAGCTTATCTCTATGAGCAGCGTCCGGTCGCGCTGCTCTGGCTCGTCCCGCTTAAGGTCGGCTTGCTCGCCCTCTGGGGTCAGTTCCGCGGCGTGTTCTATTATTTCCGGCTGCCCGACGCCCTCCGGACCGCCTTCGCCTTGGCGACCGCGACCTTCGCCGCCCTCGGCCTGTCCCAGTTGCTGGGCAAAGGCGCCCAGGGCTTCCAGTTCAACCTGCCGCGGGGCGTGACGCTCATCGACTTTAACCTGTCCTTGGTGCTCTTCATAGGTTTCCGGGTCTTTGTCCGCACGCTCCGCGAACGCTTCTCCACGGCCGCGGGAGCGACCGCCGGCGTGGTCGAACGCATCGCCGTCGTCGGCGCGGGCCATAACGGCGCCCAGCTCGTCGCGGACCTGCTCGGCCGCCGCGGCCACGGCCTCGAGCCGGTCTGCTTCCTTGACGACGACGTCGCCAAACACGACCTCCACATCCATGGCGTCCCCGTCGTCGGATCGCCGGCCCGCATGGGCGAGCTGGCGGAGAAGTTCGGCGTCACCGAGATCATCCTCGCGCTGCCGGCCAGCAGCGTCCGTCGCATCCGCGAGGTCAGCGCCCTCGCCGCCGCCGCCAATCTCCGCGTGCTCGTCGTTCCCTCGATGGCCGAGCTCGCCGGCGGCCGCGTGCGCGCCTCGGACATCCGCCCGATCTCCGTCGAGGATATCCTCGGCCGAACGCCCGCGGAGCTCGACGACGCCGCGATCGGGGCGATGGTCCGCGGGCGCGTCGTCCTCGTGACCGGCGCCGGCGGCAGCATCGGCCTCGAGCTCAGTCGGCAGGTCGCCGCCCATGGCCCGGCCCGGCTCCTGCTTCTCGACCAGTGCGAAGTGCTCCTCTATCAGGCCGAGCAGGAGCTGATCGCCGCCGGGCACGCCGCCGTCATCACGCCGGTCCTTGCCGACGTCACCGACCTCGCCCGGCTGACGGCCGTCTTCGCGGCGCACCGGCCGAGCCTCGTCCTGCACGCCGCGGCGCACAAGCACGTGCCCATGATGGAAGCCCAGCCGGGCGAGGCGCTGAAGAATAATGTCGAGGGAACCTGGGTCGTCGCCCACCTCGCCGCGGAGCACGATGCGGAGAAATTCGTCCTCATCTCCTCGGACAAGGCGGTCAATCCCACCAACGTCATGGGCGCCACCAAGCGGCTCGCCGAGCTCCTGCTCCGTTCGCTCCAGGCCCGGCCCGGCGTCCGCACGAGTTTCATGGCCGTTCGTTTCGGCAACGTCCTGGGCTCCTCGGGGTCGGCCATCCCCACCTTCCGCCGACAGATCGCCGCGGGCGGTCCGGTCACGGTCACGCATCCGGAAGTGAAGCGTTACTTCATGACCATCCCCGAGGCGGTCGGCCTCGTCCTGCAGAGCGCCACGCTCGGCGAGAGCGGCGATATCCTCGTCCTGGAGATGGGCCAGCCGCTCAAGATCATCGACATCGCGCGGCAGCTCATCGAGCTCAGCGGCCTGCGACCCGACGTCGACATCGAGATCCGGATCACCGGCCTGCGTCCCGGCGAGAAGCTGGTCGAGGAGCTCCGTTGCGAGGGAGAGCAGTTCCGTCCGACGACGCACCCTCGGGTCTTCCGTTTCACGGTCGCCGGCGAGACGGCCCCTCCGCCCGAGGCCCTGCGCGCGCAGGTGGCCGACCTTCTTCGCCTGGAAGCGGCCGTCTGCAAGCAGGGAATCCGCCGCCTCGTCCCCGAGTACGTCCCTTCCGCGGATTAGTTTTTTCGCTTCGGGCTTCACAGGCGGGGGAGCCTCCGACAGGCTTCAGGCATGGCCCGCGCGCATTCCTCCGCCCCTCAGGTCGGCATTATCATGGGTTCCCAGTCCGACTGGGAGACGATGGTCCACGCCGCCGCCACGCTCAAGAAACTCGGCGTCGCCTTCGAAGCTGAGGTGGTCAGCGCGCACCGCACCCCGCTGAAGCTCAAGGGTTACGCCCTGGCGGCCCGGCGGCGCGGCCTGAAGGTCATCATCGCCGGCGCCGGCGGCGCGGCGCACCTGCCCGGCATGGTCGGGGCGATGACCTCGCTCCCGGTCATGGGGGTGCCGGTGCAGTCCAAGTCCCTTGACGGCATCGATTCGCTCCTGTCCATCGTCCAGATGCCGGCCGGCATCCCCGTGCACACCTTCGCCATCGGCCGGGCCGGCGCGATCAACGCCGCCCTCGGCGCCTCCGCGGTGCTCGCGCTGTCCGACGCGAAGCTCGCCAAGAAGCTCGATGCTTACCGCGCCGCCCAGACCAAGGCGGTGCTCGACAATCCGATCCCCGGCCGCAAAGGAAAGAAGCGCTGAGCCATGGAGCGACCCCTGCAGCCCGGCGGCACCATCGGCATCCTCGGGGGCGGCCAGCTCGGCCGGATGTCGGCCATCGCCGCCCGTCGCCTCGGCTACAAGGTACGCACCTTCGATCCCTCCGCCGCCGCCTGCGCCGCCGCGATCGCCGACGAGCATGTCAGCGCCGACTGGGGCGATACCGCCGCGTTGGCGCGATTCGTCCGGGGCTGCGGCCGCGTCACGTTCGAGTTCGAGAACATCCCGCCCGCGACGGTCGAGTTCGTCGCGAAGTCCGTGCCGTGTCATCCGTCGGCGTCCGTCCTGGCGACCTGCCAGAACCGCCGGCGCGAGAAGGAGTTCCTCCGCGCGTCGGGCATCCCCTGCGCGAACTTCGCCGTCGTGTCCTCGCCCGCCGAGCTGCAGGCCGCGGCGAAGACCATCGGCTTCCCGTGCGTGCTTAAGACCGCCGACTTCGGATATGACGGCAAGGGTCAGGTCAAGCTACCGACCCCGGATGCCGACTTCGCCGCGGCGTGGGTGAAGATCGGCGGCGCCATGGGCGTCCTCGAGGCTTGGGTGCCTTACCAGATGGAGATCTCCGTCCTCGTTGCGCGCACCGTCGACGGCCGTACCGCCGTCTACGACCCCGCCGAGAACATCCACCGGAACCACATCCTGCACCTGTCGCTTTCGCCGGCCCGCGTCTCCGCGGCCACCGCCGCCGAGGCCCGCGCGCTCGCCTTGAGCATCGCGGACAAGGTCGGGCTGGTCGGCCTCCTCGCCGTCGAGATGTTCGTGCAGGACGGCCGCATCGTCGTCAACGAGCTCGCCCCGCGTCCGCACAACAGCGGCCACCAGACCTTCGACGCCCACGAGACCAGCCAGTTCGAGCAGCATGTCCGCGCCGTCTGCGGCCTGCCGCTCGGCGGTACCAGGCCCCTCGCGCCGTCCGCGATGGTGAACCTCCTCGGCGACGTCTGGCGGGACGGCCAAGAGCCTGACTGGACCAAGGTCCTCGCCGACCCGTCGGCCAAATTGCACCTCTACGACAAGGGCAAGGCGGCTCCTGGCCGGAAGATGGGCCATATCACCGTCACCGCGCCGACCCTCGAGGAAGCGATCCGTCGCGCCGAGGGGCTGCACGCCGCGCTCTGATCAATCGAGCAGCTCCGGCTTGCGGCTGAACAGCTCGAGCGGGACCTGGCCGAGGCACAGGAACAGCAGCACCGCCTGGAAGACCGGGATGCGCGCCTTCATGCCCGCCGCCTGCGCGACGTAGTTCTTGGCCATCACCTCGGAGATCATCGCGAAGGCGAAAACGAGCGAAGCGACGCAGAGGACGGCGAAGAGCCGGTTCCACGTCCGCGCCGATTTGATGCGGCGCCAAGGGAGGAAGAGCAGGCCGGCGTAGGCGACGAGGAACCAGGACTCGGCGCGCAGGACGCGGGGGAAGGTCACGACCGCGGGATCCCAGCGCGGCGCGAAGCGCGCGAGGCCGAGGTCCAGCCCGCCCGCCAGCTCGTTGACGCCGAGGAACAGGCAGAAGACGCCGAAACCTTGGGCGATGAATCGTCCGTAGCGGATGCGTAGGGCGGCGTTCTCGTGCATGGCGACAAGGGTGGGCGACGTCGGCGCGGACGCAAATCCTCAGAGCGGACGGAACAACGCAACGTCGCTCCACTCGCCCATGACGCGGCCGTCGGCCCGGGTGCCGACGCCCCAGGCGGCCCGGCACTTCGCCTCGAAATGGGCGCGCACGGCGGCCTGCTCCTTGGCGAGGATGCCGCTGAGCGCGAGCACGCCTCCGGGACCGACGGAGTCGACGAGGTTGTCGGCATAGATGCAGAGGACGTCGCTGATGATGTTGGCCAGCACGACGTCGGCCCGTCCGGTCAGGCGGAACCCTTCTTCCAGCCCGGCGTGATGGAAGGCGGCCGCCTCGTCGGCGAGGCCGTTCTCCTCGCGGTTGGCGATGCTCACGCGCACGGATTCCGGGTCGCGGTCGAAGCCGGCGACGCGGCCGCAGCCGAGCCGGGCGGCGGAGAGGGCGAGGATGCCGGAGCCGCAGCCGGCGTCGGTGACGGAGACCTGCGCGGCGGGATGCGTCTCGAGGAATTCCATCATGCGGATCGCGCAGAGGCGGGTCGTCGGGTGGTCGCCAGTGCCGAAGGCCAGGCCGGCGTCGAACCAGATCACCGCGGCGTCGGCCGGCACGGCGTGCTTGCCGCGCATCCAGGCGGGGACCCAGTGCAGGCGGCCATGGTCCCAAGGCTTGAGATGCTCTTTGTAAGCTTCCTTCCAGTCCTTGTCGGCGAGGACGGTCTCGTCGTAGGTCCCGGGCAGTTTCTTGAAGGCCTTGCGCAGGCCGGCCCACGCCTCGTCGGCTTCGGCCTTCGTCCCGAAGTAGCCCATCACGAAGTGAGGCTTGCCGGGGCCTTCATGGAAGAGCATCCAGGAGGAGCGGGTCAGTCCGCAGAAATGGTCCTCCAAGGGCTGGACCAGGTCTTCGTGGATCGGGCATCTCAGTTCGATCATCAGGAAAGCTCCTCGCTCAGGCGGGCGATCACCGCGGGCAGCAGGGCATGTTCGGCGGCGTGGATCTTCTGCGTGAAACTCTCGAGGGTGTCGGCCGGCTCGCGCGCCACGCGGATCTGACCGAGGTGGGCGCCGCCGTCGATCTCGGCGTTGACCCAGTGGACGGTGCAGCCGGCTTCCGGCACGCCGGCCTTCCAGGCCCGTCCGATCCCGTCGAGGCCGGGGAAGGCCGGCAGGAGGCTCGGGTGGAGGTTGATGATGCGGTCGGGGAAGGCGTCGAGAAGAGGGGCCTTGATCACGCGCATGAAGCCGGCGAGCACCACCAAATCGACTTGGGCGGACTTGAGGGCGTCGGCCCAGACCTGCTCCCGCTCCGGCGAGAACTTCGTCCTGAATGGGCCGGTGTCGAGGAAGCGGGCGGGCACGCCGTGCTTGGGGCCGAGCTCCAGCATCTTGCAGGTCGGGACGTCGCACCAGATCCCGGCCACCTTGGCCTTGCCCAGCCGTCCTTCGGCTTGGGCGCGGAGGACCGCGTCGGCGTTGGAGCCGCGACCGGAACCAAGGAGGGCGACGCGCATGGCGGGAAGGTGTCGGCGGCGACCGTCGCCTGCAAACGGATTTTCGAATTCGGACTTTGAACCCCTCCGCGAAACGCCGAACATGCGGGTATTGCTTCCCCATGGAACGCCGCGACTTCCTTCACCTCACCGCCCTGGGTTCGTTGGGCGCCTGCGCGTTGTCCGGCTGTGCCGGCGGCGGCGTGCCGGCGCCGCGGCCCGCCCCCGCGGGCGGAGCGCCGACCGGCCGGGTCATGCTCGGCATCGACGTGCTCGCCGCCGAGGGCTTCGCCGCGTTGCAGGGCCTGCGCGTCGGCCTCGTCACGCATCGCGCCGGCGTCGACGGCGCTGGCCGGCGCACCGCGGACGTGCTCGCGCGCGCGCCCGGAGTGCGGCTGACGAAGCTCTTCGGTCCGGAACACGGCATCGACGGCGCGGCCAAGGCCGACGCCAAGGTGGGCCACATGAAAGACGCGCGCACCGGCCTGCCGGTCTATTCCCTCTACGGCGCGACGCGCAAGCCGACCCCGGAGATGCTGGCCGGCCTTGACGCGGTCGTCATCGACTTCCAAGACATCGGCGCGCGTTCTTACACCTACGTCAGCTGCATGCGTCTGGTCATCGAGGCCTGCTTCTCAGCACCGCGTCCCGTGCGCGTCATCGTGCTCGACCGACCGAACCCGCTCGGCGGCGAGAAGGTCGACGGCCCGTTCCTCGACCGCAAGTGGCGCAGTTATGTCGGCTCCTACGAGACCCCTTACGTCCACGGCCTCACCATCGGCGAGCTCGCCCGCTGGGCGGTCGCCACGCCGGGCGTCCTCGAGGTCGACGACGCCGCGCGCCGCCGAGGCCAGCTCGCCGTCGTGACCATGCGCGGCTGGCGTCGTTCGATGACCTGGAACCTCACCGGCCTGAACTGGACGGCGACCTCGCCGATGATCGACAGCCCGCAGGCCGCGCTCGGCTACGCGATGACCGGGCTCGGCTGCATGGATTCCGGGTTCAGCCACAGCGCCGGCACCGGCCGCAATTTCCGCTTCCTCACCTATCCCCGCCGCAAGGCCGCCGAACTGGTCGCCGCGTTGGGCGCCGCGGTCCCCGGCCTCACGCTTCAGCCGCAGCAGCTCGCGGATGGCACGCAGGGCGTCTACCTCGCCGTCACGGATTACGCCGTGTTCCGCCCCACCGCCATCTCGCTGCATCTCTTCCGCCAGGCCTGCGTCTGGGCGCCGAATCCTTTCGCCGGGCTCACCGGCGGCAAGCGCGAGCTCTTCGTCAAGCACCTCGGGAGCGAGGCGTTCTTCGAGGAACTGCGCACGCAGGGAGCGGGCGTCGATCTCGCCCGCTGGATGCGCCGCTGGGACGGCGACGCGACGGCCTTCCGCGCGCGCACCGCTCCTTTCCGCCTCTACGTCTGATCAGTAGGCCCGGCCTTCGCGTTTCTCCCAGTAGTTGATGTACGCCTGGTTGAGCACACCGAGGCCGCCCGGGGTAGGGTAGTCGCCGGTGAAATACCAGTCGCCGCGGCTCGTCGGGCAGGCCTTGTGCAGCGAGGCGATCTTCTGGAAGACCAGGACGAGCTCGCCCTTCCAGCCGCTCTTGACGGGGTAGACCAGCTCGGCCGCCTTCGTGGCGATCTCCTCCTCGGTGAAGGCGGCGTAGATCCGTTTCACGTGGTTGCGCATCTCCGTCGTCGGTTTCTTCGCCTGCGCGACGCAGTCTTCGTAGATTTCGCGGAGCAGCTCGGCGCCGCCGCGCTCCTTGCAGAGGGCGACGGCCGCCTGAAAGGCGAGGAACTTGCTCATCTCGGACATGTCGATGCCGTAGCAATCGGGGTACCGGATCTGCGGGGCGGTCGAGGCGATGACGATGCGCTTCGGGTTCGGCCGGGCGAGGATGCGCAGGATGGACTGGCGGAGCGTCGTGCCACGGACCACCGAGTCGTCGACGCAGACCAGCGTGTCGCCTGCGCGCACCGTGCCGTAGGAGATGTCGTAGACGTGCGAGGCCATCTGCACGCGGTTCTTCTCCTGGGAGATGAACGTGCGCAGCTTGACGTCCTTGTGGGCGACCTTTTCGCCGCGGGGCCAGCCGCCGAGCACGAGCTTCTCGATCAAGGCGTCGTCGAGCTTCCCGGCGCGCCGCGCGGCGATGAGCTGGTCGCGGACCTGGGCGCGGCGGCGCTTGCGGAGCTCCTCCATCAGTCCGTACCAGGCGATCTCGGCCGTGTTCGGGATATAGGAGAAGACCGCGTTGTCATGGTCGTCGCGGATTTGGGCCAGCACGTCGTCGGCAAGGGCCGCGCCGAGGGCCTTGCGTTCGGCGTAGATCTCGGGGTCGTTGCCGCGGGAGAAGTAGATGCGTTCGAAGGAACAGTGGCGCGTCTCGCCCGGGGCGTGGAACGACTCGAGCGAGTGACGGCCGTCCGCCTTTATGATCAGCGCGTGGCCGGCCGGGAGCTCGTGGACGTCCTCCTGGTTGACGCCGACGATGGTCATCAGGGCCGCGCGTTCGGAGGCGACGGCGATGAGGTCCTCGGTGCGGGCGTACCAGCAGGGGCGGATCCCGTTGGGGTCGCGGATGACGAAGCTGTCGCCGTTGCCGATCAGGCCGGCGATGGCGTAGCCGCCGTCCCAGTGCTTGGCCGCGCGGCGCAGCACGTTACCGATATCCATGTGCTTGGAGATCTCCGCCTGCACGGCGGCGCCTTCCAGCCCCTGATCCTTGAACGCCTTGAAGAGGCGGTCGTGCTCTTCGTCGAGCCAGAAGCCGATCTCCTCGAGGATGGACTGCGTGTCGGTCGAGTAGATGACGTGCGCGCCGCGCTGCGTGAGCGAGGAGTTGAGCTCACCGGTGTTCGTGAGGTTGAAGTTGCCGGCGACGAGCAGGTTGCGGGTCGGCCAGATGGATTTGCGCGCGTAGGGATGGCAGGAGACCGAGTCGAAGCTGCCGGACGTGCCGTAGCGCAGGTGGCCGAGCAGGAGCTCGCCGCCGAAGTCGAAGTGGCGCTTCACCGTGTCGGCGAACTCCGGCACGATGATCGCCTCGCGCATCTTGTCGGAGTAGGCCTTGATCTGGCGGGTGAAGATCTGGGTCAGGCCTTGGGCCCCGATCTCCCGGTCGCGGAAGAGGAAGGCCTCGCCGTTCTCGGAGCCGATCTTGACGCAGCCGATGCCGGCGCCATCCTGGCCTCGGTTATGCTGCTTCTCCATCAGCAGGAAGAGCTGGTTGAAGCCGTGCAGCGGGGTTCCGTACTTTTCCTGATACCACTTCAGGTCCTTGGTCAGCCGGACAAGGGCAATGCCGCATTCGTGCCTTAAGGAGTCGCTCATCGCAGGCTTCGGAGTTTGTCCGCCCGGCGCGCGTCCTGTCCAGCGCTTACTATCAGGAGCGCAACAGCCGGTCGAGCCGGGCGAGGCTTTCGCCGATCAGTCCCGCCATGTCGGCGTGCTGCCGGAAGGCCGGGTCCCGGTGGTATTCGGCCAGACCGTCGGCGAGTTCCTTGGCTTTTTCGGGCGAGGTCAGGGGGTTGGCTCGCATGGCGGCCAGCAGGTCCTTGACCTGGTCGGGCGCGGCGAGGTGCCGGCGGTGGATGAGCGACTGCTCCTCGCGCCGGTACTGGGCCGCGGAGGCGGCGTTGATGTGCTTGGCGCAGAGCTGGGCGAACGGCCGGTTCTCCTTGAACGAGCCCGGCAGGTAGAAGCGGAAGCGCCCGTCGTAGCTCTGTTGGTCGAAATCCATCGCGCGCACGCGGATGGCGGTGGCGTCGAAGTCCGGGGTGACCGCGATGACGAAGTTGTAGGCGCGCATGTCGCCGAGCAGGCGCACGAGGCAGCGTTCCTCGAACTTGATCAGTTCCTTGGCCAGGCGCACCGGGTGGTGGCCGTCGGCATGCAGCCACTTCTCGGCGAAGATGTCGCCGGGGATGCCGGTGACGTGCTCCTCGACCAGCGTCTCGCCCCACGTGAGGTAGAGCATGCGGTTCGGCGAGAGCAGGTGCTCGAGCTCGAGCCCGCATACGCGCGAGGCGTCGCCGACCTTCACGTAGAAGTAGTCGTGGTTCTCGTTGTACGCGTTGACGATGCGGACCCGGAAGGGCTGCGAGTTGCCGAAGGAGCAGAAATCGATGCGGTCGACGTAGACGTGGCTGAAGACCTTCATCCCGCCTTCGCCGCGCAGCAGGGCGTAGGTCTCGAGCAGGCCCTGCGAGAGCCGGCCCATCTCCTCGGACGGATACGCGACGGTCTCCCAGAGGGTGTCCTTGCCGCGGTCGAGCAGGGGCATCGCCGCGGCGAAGCCGCGCAGCTGCGCGTACGAGACCGGCAGGTGGACTTCGCGGCCCTCGCGTGAAAGGTAGGCGCGAAGTGCTTCGCCGATCGGATACGCCGGCTTGCGGTTGGTCCGCTTGAACTCGGCTTCGCTTCCGGCGGCGTCCATCGTCAGTCGAGGTGCGGCCGCGCGCTGGTCTCTTCGACCACGACGCGCAGCGGCGCGCCGGGATGGCATTCGGCGCGGTAGGCGATGAAGCCGCGGCGGTGCTCGTCGTAGACCGGCCAGAGCAGGGTCCGGTCCGTCTCCGGCACGGCGACATCGCCGAGTTCCTCGCGCGCGAAGAAGGCGAAGCGGCCTTCGTCGATCGTCGCCGGCAGGGCCGTCAGCGGCTTGCGGCAGTCGAAGAGGAACATGAGCCAGTGCGACTGGCCTTCGTAGCCTCTCTCGGAGATCATCCCGAAGAGGTGCAGGTCCTCGGTCGCGACGGTCACGCCGGCCTCCTCGAAGGTCTCGCGGACGGCGCATTCGAACGGTGATTCGCCGAGGCCCATCTCGAGCTTGCCGCCGATCGGGCTCCAGCAGCCGAGGTTCGGCGCCTTGGCGCGTTGGATGAGCAGGAGGCGGCCCGCCTCGTCCCGCAGGAAGACAAGGACGCTGATCTTGAAGGGCAGGGTGGCGCCGGCGGTCATGCGCCCACCCTTGCGGGCGGAGTCCGGCGGCACAACCCCGGAGTGCGTTCAGCCGGCGAGGATGGCGTCGATCCGCCCGAGTTCCTCCGCGGCGAACGGCGCCGCCGACGCCGCGGCCACGCAGTGCGTGACGCCGAGGTCGAAGGCGCGCAGGGCGATCGCGCGCGCGTTGCCGTAGTCGTCGACGCTCCCGAAGTTGTGCCACAGGCCGAGCGAGATCTTCGGCAGGCGCAGGCCGGACTTCCCGCACCGGGCTTGGAAGGAGGGCTGGGCGTAGCGGGCGGGGTCGGCCGAGTGCATGCTCCTAATCAACGCACGGCCGACCGGGTTGCCGGCGCTTAACAGCCTGCCTGCTGGGCTTGGACTTGTGCCGAACACTGCTTGGCGCGATCGGCGTGAGCGAGGGACGGTCTCCTGACCCAGCCACCCCCAGGGGAGGGGACCAAGCTGAGGAGCCCATGGCAGTCGATCAGGCTCAGGGCGCGGACGGCCTTCCGAGCCATCTCCTTGCTCAAGATCGTGGTGGCGTGGATGCACGTCAGCACGCAGAACAGGATGATGGCGCAGAGTCGGAGCATCGGAAAGAGGGATGGCGTGGAGGAGCCCATGCTCAATTACATGCAGACCTCATGATAACGTCTGCATGGGGCAACACTGCCTAAAATTAGGCACAACTACCTGATAGGTCACCCTTAATTCTAAGTTAAGCCCCGACTTTCCTTCATGCTCGCTCCTGCTTAGGTGAAATCAAGCCCCATGCCCGAGCTCGCCGAAGTCGAATATTTCCGCCGACGCTGGGACCCCGGCCTGGGTCGCAAGGTCTCCGCGGTCCACCTCAACGCCAAGGCCCGCATCGGCCGGGGCGTCCCCGCGGCGGCGCTGACCAAGGCGTTGGTCGGAGCGAAGTTCGTCGAGTCCTTCGCCGCGGCGAAGCAGATGGCCTTCCGTTTTTCCGGTGGAGCCTGGCTCGGCGTGCACCTTGGCATGACCGGACGGCTTGAGGTCGGCGACGCGGAGCGCGAGCCGACGCCTTACGATCACTTCAAGCTGACGATGACCGGCGGCAAGGAACTCGTCTTCGTCGATCCGCGGCAGTTCGGCCGCATTCAGTTCTGGCAGGGCTCTGGCGCGCCCGGCTGGTGGGCGAAGATCCCGCCCGCGATCCTGTCGCCGGAATTCACCGTCGGCGTCGTCGAGGTTTTCCTGCGCCGGCGCGCGCGCACGCCGATCAAGCCCCTGCTCCTCATGCAGGAACGTTTCCCGGGCATCGGCAACTGGATGGCCGACGAGGTGCTCTGGCGCGCGGGTTTCCATCCTCAGGCCAAGGCGGGAGCGTTCGGGCCTAAGTCCGTGCGCAAGCTGCACGCGACGCTGCGCGAGGTCTGCGCCGAGGCGATGGAGGTCATCGGCAAGGACTGGTCCGACCCGCCCGACACCTGGCTCTTCAACCATCGCTGGAAGGACGGCGGCCGTTGTCCGCGTTCCAAGAAACCGCTCATCCGCGAGGACGTCGGCGGTCGCACCACCTGCTGGTCGCCCGGACGGCAGGTCCGTGGCGCCGAACGCCGTTGACCTTCCGCGCGGTCGCGCGAACTTGGACGCATGCGCGTCACCGGCGGCATCGCCCGAGGCATACCGCTCCGCGTCCCCAAGCAGGGCGACGTGCGCCCCGCCACGGATTACATCCGTGAGGCGGTCTTCAACTCGCTCGCGGCGTTCGTCCCCGGCACGGCGGTGCTCGACCTCTTCGCCGGCACCGGCGCCTATGGTCTCGAGTCGCTCAGCCGCGGCGCCTTGCGCGCGACCTGCGTCGAACAGCGCATCGGCGCCGAGCTCACGGCCAACGCCGCCGCGGTCGCCAAGTCGATGGGCGTCGCCGAACTTCCTTTCACGAAGATCACCGGCGACGCGACCAAGCCCGGCGTCGCCGAGGGACGCTTCGACCTGGTGTTCGCCGATCCGCCGTGGGAGCTCTGGCAGACCAAGGGCGGGCAGATCGCCGCGACCGCGGTGAGCTACGCCGCGGAAGGCGCGCACGCGCGCGTGATCCTCGAGGCGCCCGGCGGTTACGAAGTCCCGGTGCCGGCCGGCTGGAAGCTGCGCAAGGTCATCGGCAAGGGCAGAGGTCAGCCCGCCGCATCCGTCCTCGTCCGCAAGGCCGCGGAGTGATCAGCCGCCGACCGGCCGGTGCTTCGTCCAGGCGCGCAGCTGCGCGAGCAGGAGCGCGCCGCCGACGAGCGCCGCGGACTCGACGCGGAGGATGCGGTCGCCGAGATGCGCGAAGACGAAGCCGGCCGCGCGCAGCGTCGCGCGTTCCTCGTCGGCGAAGCCGCGTTCCGGCCCGATCGCGAGCACCGCGGCCTCCGCCGGCGCGGAGAGTTCGGGCGTACCGCTCGCCACGTACGGATCGAGCGCGACCTTCCACGCGTCGGCGCCGACGCGCGCCACGGCTTCGGTGAGCGAGCCGACGCGCGCCACTTCCGGCACGAGCGTCGAGCAGGCCTGTTCGGTCCCCTTGCGGACATGCTCGCGCCACTCGTCGTCTTCCCAGAGCGAGCTCGTGAGGTAGCCCGGGTCGCCTTTCGCCGACTCGAAGAAGATGATGCGCGCGGCGCCGAGGCTCGCGAGGTCGTGCAGGACTTTCTTCGCGGTCTGCGGACGCGGAAGCCCGACGAGCACCGTGAGGGGCAGGCGCGCCTGCGGAGATTTCTCCCAGGCGACCACGAACGTGAGTTTCGGCGCGAGCGCGGTGATCGTCGCGATGCCGCGGAGGCCGTCCTCGACGCCGACGTGGAACGTACCGCCGACGGCGAGGCCGACCGTCTCCCGGAGGTGTCGGGCGCGGGCGTCGTCGGCCGGGAATCCCGTCGCGGCCTCCGCGGAGGTTATGAGCACCAGATTCACCTCTTCAAAGGTGGGCGAGCCCCCTCGACTGGCGAGAGGGAAGGGCGCTAACGCTTGCAGGTCCGGTCGTCCCGTTTAACGTCTCGCCATGGACCTTTCGGACTTGCGCAAAGAGTATGCCGCCCACGGGATCGACCGGCATGAGCTGCTCGAATCGCCCCTGGCCCAGTTCAAGGTCTGGTTCGATCAGGCCAAGGTTGCCGGCGTCGTCGAGCCGAACGCGATGGTCCTCTCGACGAACGGCCTCGACGGCTTTCCTTCCTCCCGGACTGTGCTGCTCAAGGCCGCGGATGAGCGGGGATTCTCTTTCTTCACAAATTACGGCAGCAAGAAGGGGGCTGAAATCGCGGCGAACCCCCGGGCGACCTTGCTTTTTCCTTGGTTCGCCTTGGAGCGCCAGATCCACATAACTGGCTCGCTGACAAATATTTCTGAAGAAGAGTCAGTGGCCTATTTCGCCCGGCGCCCGTACGGCAGCCAGTTGGGGGCCTTGGCCTCTGACCAGAGCGTTATCATCGCGGACCGGAAGGTCCTGGAGGCCCGGTTGGCCGATTTGAAAGCCAAGTATCCGGAGGGACAGGTTCCTAAACCCCCCCATTGGGGCGGGTATCGGCTCACCCCGACCCGCTTCGAATTCTGGCAGGGCCGTACTAATCGCCTGCATGATCGTTTTCAATATACCCTCAAAGCGGGAGCCTGGGAGATCGCACGCCTCTCACCTTGAAGGAAAGATAGGATAAGCCGGCCTAATAGGGATACCCTCAAGGGCTTACTCTGGGGCGGGGGGTGCTCGCAGGATTGACCATTCTGTAAAGAATCGTTCACCAAACGGTTCTTGTGTCTAGATGCGCCCTCTTTTCTTCCTCAGTCTCCTGGCCCCTGCCTTCGCTTCCGCAAGCGAAGGAGGCGTCAACCCGAGGGCGACCGACCTCTTCTATATCGGCGGGATCCCGGTCTCCAACTCGATCCTGACCACCTGGATCATCACGGCCCTCATCATCATCGCTATCCGCGTCCTTGTCGGCACCCCTAGGATCGTCCCGAGCAAGGGCCAGGCCCTCGTCGAGAGCATGGCTTCCGGCCTGCGCGACGCCCTCGAGCCGATCGTCGGTAAGAGGATGATCGGCAAGGTCTTCCCGACCCTCTGCGGCTTCTTCGTCTTCATCCTCCTGATGAACTGGAGCGGCCTGCTTCCGGGAGTCGGCACCATCAAATACGGCGAGTCCGGCCACTGGGTCGACGCGATTCGGCCCGCCACCTCCGACCTCAACACCACCTTGGCCCTGTCGGTCATCTCCTTCGTCGCCTGGACCTATTTCGTACTGCGTTATGCCGGCTTCAAGGTGCTGATCTTCGACCTCTTCGGCAACAAGGCCGACAGGAAGGAGCTCAACTTCCCGATGTGGATCATGCTCAGCTTCATCTTCCTCGGCGTCGGCGGCGTCGAGGTCGTCTCCATCCTCTTCCGGCTCATCTCCCTTTCGTTCCGACTCTACGGCAACGTCTTCGGCGGCGAGAACCTGATCCACGCGCTCGGCGACATCGCCCCTTACGTCATCCCCGCCGGCGCCGGCCTGCTCGAAGTCCTCGTCGGCCTCATCCAGGCCTTTGTCTTCACGCTGCTTTCCGCCGTGTATATCGGCCTCATCTGCAACCACGAAGGCGGCCACGAAGAGGAGCACGCCCACTGACCCATCTCCGCTTTCGAGGCGCGTGACATGCCGGGAGTCCCCTGGCGGCGCGCCGAGGAAAAAACAAAAAACACAACATGATCATCGCTGAAATCACTGGTTCTCTCCCCGCCGCCGCCGGCTGTCTTGGCGCCGCTATCGGCGTGGGTCTCGTCGGCGCCAAGGCCGTCGAGTCCGTGGGTCGCAATCCCGACGCGACCGCCAAGATCCTCGTCCAGTCCATCCTGGGCATGGCTCTTGCCGAAGCCGTCGCGTTCTACGCGATCTTCCTCGCGAAGTAACCGGTCACGTGGCGAGGCCCCGCGAGGGGCCCGCCACTTCTCTTTCCTAACGCCGATCCCGACCTCCTTTCAAAGTCCTCACCATGATCTTCTTCTCCGCTTACCTCGCCGCCGACACCGCCAAGGCCGCCGCCCCTGGCGCCGGGTCCTCCGGTCCCGTCGGCGACATCATCCATCTCTTCGGTTCCTTCGGCGTCGATAAGGCCCACCTGAGCGTACAGGTCGTCAACTTCGCCCTGCTCGCCTTCATCCTCTACCGCTTCGCCATCAAGCCGGCCCTCGGCCAGCTCGAGGACCGCATCCGCCAGGCCGAGCAGCTGCAGAAGGACCGCGCCGCCGCCGAAGCCCAGCTCGCCTCCGCCCAGAAGACGGCCGAAGCCCAGCTCATCGCCGCTTCCGGCGAAGCCGCCAGGATCCTGGCTGACGCCCGGAACCAGGCCAAGGCCGCCGTCGAGGCCGCCCGTACCGAAGCGCAGGCCGCCCAGACCGAGGTGATCGCCAAGGCCAGGGCCGCCATCGAGGCCGACCGCGTCAAGATGATGGATGAAGTCCGCGGCGAAGTCTCCCGCCTCGTCGTCGAGACCGCCGCCAAGGTGCTCGAACAGAACCTCGACGACGCCACGCGCGGCCGCCTCAACGAGGCCGCCGTCAAGCAGTTCGCCCGCTAAGCCCGCCTTCTTCCGATGTACGCCGCCGCCGTCCGAGCTGAAGCCAAGCGCCTCCTCGCCCTCTCCCTCGAGGGTGGCGTGGTCTCCGCCGACCAGGTCGGCGCCGTGCTCGCCGCACTCGCGAAATCCCGTCCGGCCCATCAGCTCCGTCCGCTCCTCCGCGCGTACCTGGCGAACATCCGTCGCGAGCTCGCGCGCGGTGAAGCCCGCATCGAGCACGCCGGGCCGCTTGCCCCGGCCGACGCCGACGCGATCGCCGCGCACCTCACCAAGGTCCTCGCCCGCCCCGTCCGTCCCGTCGCCCGTCGTAACGACGCGCTTCTTGGCGGCTTCCGCGTGCGCGTCGGCGACGACGTCACCGACCTCACGGCTTCGCTCCGCCTGGCCAACCTCGCCAAGGTCCTTTCCTGAACACCTCCCCCAACCTTAACCCGCTTTACACAACACAATGAGCAACGCGATCGACCAGATCCAGAAAGCCATCGCCGGCCTTGATACCCGCGCCGGCAAATCCAACGTCGGCACCATCGTCTCCCTCGCGGACGGCGTGGCCTCCATCGACGGGCTCTCGGGCGTCATGATGAACGAGATGATCGAGCTTCCCGGCGGCCTCCAGGGCGTCGCCCTCAACCTCGCCGAAGACACCGTCGGCTGCGTCGTCATGGGCGACATGTCCAGCCTCAAGGAAGGCATGGAGGCCAAGACCACCGGCCGCCTCCTCTCCATCCCCGTCGGCAAGGGACTCCTCGGCCGCGTCGTCGACGCCCTTGGCAACCCGCTCGACGGCAAGGGCCCGATCGTCTCCTCCGAACGCTATCCGGTCGAGAAGATCGCTCCGGGGATCATCCCCCGCAAGTCCGTCGACCAGCCGATGCAGACCGGCATCATGGCCATCGACGCCATGATCCCGATCGGCCGCGGCCAGCGCGAGCTCATCATCGGCGAC
>Ga0208048_1000051_pt1 | contig 63836 bp, 51 predicted proteins | sample Malawi_45m_30L_FD_184163 | JGI IMG/M metagenome (GOLD analysis project Ga0208048, IMG submission 184163) | Freshwater microbial communities from Lake Malawi, Central Region, Malawi to study Microbial Dark Matter (Phase II) - Malawi_45m_30L... | ecosystem: Environmental > Aquatic > Freshwater >...
CCCGCGGGGGCCCCGGGGATTTGGCGCAGTTGTGGCGGGCAGTCGGCTTCGTCGGCGCCGATGATCGTGATCTGTTATCAATTCAAGATTTTGCGGCTGGCGTCGTGCAGCACCTGATCGAAGTTGCGTAGTGCCGTGTATGCGCGCAGTGGCAAGCTAAGCGCCTCGAGGGATGCAGCTGCGAACGGCATCGCGGCGCGTGCGAGGTCGGCCGGCGCATGCTTCGCAAAGCGGATAAGTTCGAGTGGTGAGCCGAGCTGCCGACCCACGCGGCGCAAGGTAACGGCGTCGATTTTCGGGATGCGTGCGAAAACGCCGTATGCGAGGCTCGCCCTGGGTGCGCAAGCCTAAGCCCGAGGCCGCGCGTAGCCACGCGGAGTAAGTCGCGGAACTCGGCTGATATACTACGAACGTACGAATTACCTTGCGCGCAAAGGAATCGCCCCATGGCGTTGTTAGAGATTCTCGAGTTTCCCGACCCACGGTTGCGTACCCGCGCCGTGCCGGTCACCGAATACGATGACGCGCTGTCGTACCTCATCGATGACATGTTCGAGACCATGTATGCGGCACCCGGAATCGGGTTGGCCGCCTCGCAGGTCGATGTTCATCGCCAGCTCATCGTCATGGACTGCAGCGCTGATCGCAGCGAGCCGCTGGTATTCATTAACCCGGAAATCCTCACCCGCGACGAAGTCGGTGTGATGGAGGAGGGCTGTCTGTCGGTGCCTGGAATCTTTGACGAGGTGGAGCGTGCGCAGCGGGTACGCGTCCGCGCCCGCGATCGCGAGGGCAAGGATTTCGAGTGCGAACTCGATGGTATTCGTGCGGTGTGTCTGCAGCATGAGATAGACCATCTCGATGGCAAGCTGTTCGTTGACTATCTGTCGACGCTGAGGCGCGATCGCATCCGCCGCAAGCTCGAGAAAGATCGTCGCGAACGTGTCTCGAGGGTGCCCGCGGGCGCGGCAGCGAGCCCCTAAACCGTGCGCATCGCTTTCGCCGGTACGCCGGAGTTCGCGGTGCCGCCGCTGGCTGCGCTCAGCTCATCACGGCACCGACTCGTCGGCGTACTCACCCAGCCCGATCGGCCAGCGGGTCGCGGTCGTAAGTTTGCGGCCAGCGCCGTCAAAGAATTTGCCATTGCGCAGGGTTTGACCGTGGCGCAACCGGCAACCTTGCGCACCGCAGAGGGTCGAGCAGCACTCGCCGCGTGGCAGCCCGACGTGCTGGTGGTGGTCGCCTATGGATTGATTTTGCCACCCGAGGCACTTGCCGTGCCGCGGCTGGGTTGCATCAACATTCACGCATCGCTGCTGCCGCGGTGGCGCGGTGCTGCACCGGTACAGCGCGCGATTTTGGCGGGCGACACCTTGACCGGCGTCACCCTCATGCAAATGGATACCGGGCTAGATACCGGGCCGATTTTGCTGCAGCGCGAGTTGTCGATTTCTTTGACAGACGACACACAAAGTCTGCTGACCGCACTAGCCGCCCTCGGAGCGCCGGCCCTGCTCGAAGTGCTCGATGGGCTCGAAGCCGGCACGGTCGTACCGCGGCTGCAGCCCGCCCTCGGCGTGAACTATGCCTCAAAGATCGACAAGGCAGAGGCGCGTATTGATTGGCGCGAGTCGGCGCTTGCCATCGATCGACGTATCCGCGCGTTTCGGCCTTGGCCGATCGCTGAGGCGACCTATCACGGTGAGCAAGTGCGGATCCATCGCGCCAGTGTGATCGCGAAGGGAGAATCGGCTCGTCAGGTCGATAGCGCAGCGCCCGGTACCATACTCGGACTGCGCGATGATCTCCTGATCGTGATCTGCGGCAAAGATTTTCTGGGTATTGCTGAACTGCAACGCGCTGGTCGGCGCAGCATGACTGCACGTGAATTTGCCAATGGCCTGCGTGCCACGGGCGAGGTACTCGAGTGAACGAAGCAGCGATCGAGTTTCAACAGGGTACGGACTCTACGCCGGGCACTGCCATCACGAAGGGCACTGGTCTCGCGCCGGGAGCCGCGACTCTGGCGGCAGCGGTGATCGCCGTGAGTGCGGTGGCTCACGAGGGACGTTCGGCAGACATCGCGCTGCAGTCCGCTGACGAGTGCGGCGATCGCGCGGCGGTTCGAGCAATCGCACTAGGCACTCTGCGCTGGTATCTGCGTCTCGCGCCCGCGCTTGCCAAGCTCGTCAATCGACCAGCTGTTGACATGCCGCCCTTGTTGCGCAGCTTGCTGATCGCCGCGGCACATCAGGTCCAGTACTCACGCGCTGCTCCCGAGCGCTGTGTACATTTGGCCGTCGATGCGGCGCGCACACTCGGACTGCCCCGCGCAACTGGGTTCGTGAACGCAGTACTGCGTCGATTCGTCCGCGAGCGAGTGGACCTTTTCGCAGCAGTTGATGCCGATCTCGCGACGCGCCACGCCTACCCTGGGTGGCTGACCCTGCAGCTTATGACCGCGTGGCCCGAGCGTTACGAGGCGATTTTGCAGGCCAGCAACGAGCATCCGCCGATGACTTTGCGCGTAGCCCCAGCCGCCGCTCGTGAGCAGTATATCGCCGAACTCGCGGCAGCAGGTCGCGAAAGTGAACTCATCAAAGATTTCGCGGAGGCGGTGCTGCTGCGACACTCGGCGCCGGTTACGGCACTACCCGGCTTCGCCGAGGGTCGAGTGTCGGTACAAGATGCCGGCGCGCAGCTCGCTGTGCTGCTGCTCGATGCGCGTGCCGGCGATCGCGTGCTCGACGCGTGTGCCGCACCGGGTGGGAAAAGCGCCCATATTTTGCAACGTCAGCCCGAGGTTGATCTTCTGGCCGTCGATGATGATTCGGCCAGACTCGCGCTCGTGACTGCGACCTTTTCGCGGATTGGTGCCAAACCGCAGTCGGCACGCACGCGGCTCGTCGATCTGACGCAGGGCGACGCACTCGCCGACGAAGCACTGTTCGACCGTATTCTCGTCGATGCGCCGTGCTCGGCTACAGGCGTTATCCGCCGTCACCCCGACATCAAATTGCTGCGCCGCAGCGAGGACATCGCAGGCTTTGCACGGCTGCAGCGGCGCATCCTCGAACGCTGCTTTGCCAGACTCGCCCCGGGCGGACGGCTCGTGTACTCGACCTGCTCAATCTTGCCGGCCGAAAACGAACAGATGCTTGGCGATTTTCTTGAGGCAACGCCCTCGGCCCGAGTACTGCCCTGGCCGTCGGGGTTGGTCCTGCCGACCAGCGCGATTCGGCAAAACATTGGCGTGCAGTTGCTGCCCAGGTCTGGGCCGGCGTCGACCGATGGCTTCTATTATGCTTGCCTAGGTCGGGTTGATGACGCATGAGCAACCATCATCTACAGATCCGGCGTCCGCGCATGGGCCTGCTGGCTGCGGTCTGCCTGTGGCTGGTCGCCGCGTTGTCTTGGCAGTCGATGCCTGCCCATGCCGATCCGCTCGAGGGTACCCTCGAAATCCAGTCGGCGTTCGTCAACGTGGTCGGCGGTGTGTATCAGCTGCATGTGCGTACCCGTTATCCTGCGAACGAAGAGACCGTCGCTGCGCTGCGCGACGGTGGCACGCTTTCTTTTGACGTCGATGTCGAGGTAACGCGCGAGCGGCGTTTCTGGGCGGATGCGACCATCGTTACCTTGCGTCTCGAACGTGAGCTCAGCTACCACTCGGTGAGCGAGCGCTATGTGGTGCGCGATCCGCTGGTCGAAGGCGAACAGAGATCCTACGCGACACTCAAAGAGGCCCTGGCTGATCTCGGCAGCGTCGATAGTTGGCCGATACTCGTCGCGTTGCAGCTCGCCGAACCCGGCGACTATGTGGTCAGCGTGCGAGCGAGCGTGCGCCGCGGCCGACTCACCGATGCGCTGCGCGCTCTCATGTTCTGGTCCGATGACTGGCAGCGCGAGAGCAAGTGGTATTCATGGTCGCTGCCACGCTGAAAAACCGGCGTACCACCATCCTGGCCGCGATTTGGGTCGCGGTCGTTCTCGGCGCGCTGTTTGCGCTCTTCATCTCCTCGCAAAACTCTGCGCAGTTCGGTCGCTTGCAACCTTGGATATTGTTGGCGAGTGCGATTGCAGTCGCTGTCATCATCGTGTTGCTCGCCCGCAAGATCGCACAGCTCGTCAAGGCGTATCGCGGCGGCGTCCCGGGCTCGCGGCTGACCTCTCGAACGGTACTGGTGTTTGGTACGCTAGTTGTGCTGCCCCTGCTCGCGGTCTATGTGTTCTCGCTCGAATTTTTGAACCGCGGTATCGACAGCTGGTTTCGAGTTGAGATCAAGCAGGGTCTGAACGATGCCGTGGTGCTGTCGCGCTCGGTGCTGGAACTTCGCATGCGTGAGCACGACCAACGCACGCAGCGCTTCGCGGCAACGCTTGCCGCACAGGGCTCGACCGATATTTTCTTTGTACTTGAAGAAGAGCTGCGCAATTCCGGCGCCAGGGAGATCGTGCTGTACGGCGATCACGCGCGCGTCATCGGCGCTGTAACTCGGGGAGTATCCGATTCTTTACCCACCCGTCCGCCTGCCGACCTGGTGCGTCGGGTCACCAGTGGTGCATCCTATGTCAGTCTCGAACCCATGGGCGATTCCAAATATTTAATTCGAACTGCTGCGCCGCTGCTGGGCGTGCCGTTCGCCAAGGGGGATGCGCGCTATGTGGTCGCGATCTACGAGCTGCCGCGACAGCTCGCCGAGCTAACTGATGCCGTGCAGCGTTCGTATTCGCAGTACGGCGATCTTGCGGAGCTACGCGAACCACTTAAATACAGCTTCCGGCTAACGCTCACCATGGTGCTTCTCGTCACCTTGCTCGGCGCAATTTACGGCGCGATCTTTTCGGCTGAGGTATTGTTCAAGCCCGTGCAAGATCTGATGGCGGGCACACGCGCCGTGGCCAAGGGAGATTTTGGCACACGCGTGCCGCTCACTTCGCACGACGAGATGGGCTTTCTCGTGCAGTCGTTTAATGATATGACCAAGCGCTTACGACGGGCTCGCGAAGAAACGGAACGTAGCCGGCTTGAGGTAGATCGCGAGCGTGAGCAACTTGAGATCATCCTTGCGCGCCTGTCCGCCGGCGTCATCACCGTCAACCGCGAGCTCATCGTCCAACGCGTGAATGAATCTGCCAGCAGCATTCTCGGTATGAATCTCGCCGATTCGGTGGGACGCTCGCTCGCGGCGGTAGCGGCTGCCGTAGAGGGTAGCGTGCTGACCGCCTTCGTCAATGAATTACAGACGCGCTTTGCGACTGGTCGTGACGATTGGCGCGAGCAGATCGAGTTGCGCGGTGCTCAGGGCAAGACTGGCTCGAGGGTGCTTGTTTGCGCCTGTGTACCATTGCCGCAAGCCACAAATGATCCGGAGAAATTCGTTATCGTTTTCGATGATGTCACGCACTTACTGCAGGCCCAGCGCGACGCCGCCTGGGGCGAGGTTGCGCGTCGACTCGCGCACGAAATTAAAAATCCATTGACGCCGATCCAGCTGTCGGCTGAGCGCATGCGGCGCAAGCTGCTGCCGGGATTGACCGGTCAGGATGCCGATATGGTCGATCGCTCAACGCACACCATCGTGCAGCAGGTCGAATCCATGAAGCAGATGGTCAATGATTTCAGCGAGTACGCACGGGCGCCATCGTTACAGTTAGGCGCCTTCGATTTCAACCGCTTGGTCGTCGAGGTGACTGATCTCTATCGTGTGCAGGAGGCGGGTATCGAGATCGTCACCCGCCTCGACCCCGTACTCGGTGCTGTCGAGGCTGATCGCTCGCGAGTGCGGCAGGTATTGAACAATTTATTGACCAATGCCTTCGAGGCGCTGGAGGGTCTGCGCCCGGCCAGAATCGAGTTGCAAACGGCGTCGTGCGAGCTCGAGGGGCAGTCTGCTGTCGAATTGACCGTGACCGATACCGGCCCGGGGTTCCGGAGCGAGCTGATCGAGCGTTTTTTCGACCCTTATGTGACCACGAAGCCGCGTGGCACGGGCTTGGGCCTTGCCATCGTCAAGAAGATCGTCGACGACCACGGCGGTCGGATCGAGGCCGAGAATCGGCGCGAGGGCGGAGCCCTCGTCCGTGTTATGTTGCCAATACGGGATCAGTCTAGGTCGGTGGTGGCGCGAGCCGTACGACCGGAGTCGAGGAGGGAGCGGGCATGAGTGCCGCAAGCATTCTGGTGGTGGACGACGAGGCTGACATCCGCGGACTCGTCAAAGAAATCCTTAGCGAAGAAGGCTACGAGGTCGAGGTCGCGAGTAATGGCGCCGAGGCGCGCAGCTTGCGCCAACGGCAGAAGCCTGACCTGATTCTGCTCGACATCTGGATGCCGGATGTCGATGGCATCACCTTGCTGCGCGAATGGTCGACGACGACCGACGACGTATGTCCGGTGGTGATGATGTCCGGGCACGGTTCAGTCGAAACCGCTGTCGAGGCGACGCGTCTCGGCGCAGCTGATTTCGTCGAGAAACCGCTATCGATCGCCAAACTACTGCGTACGGTCGAGCTAGGTCTCGAGGGCGCACGTAGCCGCCGCGCTGCAGGTCGACTGCGCGCTGCCTGCGCGGTCGAGCCCGTCGGCAAAAGTCGGTCGATGCAGCAGCTACGTAGCGAGCTCACCCGTATCGCAGCCGGCAACAGTGCCGTGTTGCTGCAGGGCGAGCACGGCTCGAGACGTGAGACCTTTGCTCGGTTTCTGCACGATCACAGCACGCGTGCTGCCAAGCCTTTTGTGGTGATGATCGCGAGTGCACTGCGCGAGTCGGACGCCGAAGCGACACTCTTCGGTCGCGCCGGTGATGACGCTGCCGCCGGGCTTCTCGAGCAGGCCGGCGACGGTACGCTGTTCATTAATGGATTGGACGACCTGCCCGCCGCTGCACAGCGTTGTCTGCAAGGCGTGCTCGAGAGCGGCAGTTTCATGCGGCTCGGCGACACCAAGACACGGCTCCTACGCGCACGGCTCATCTCCTCGGCGCAACCGGGCATCGAGTTCGGTACGGGCAACGGAGTCCGGCGCGATCTGCTGGCGCACCTGAATGTCGTGGTGGTTCGGGTGCCACCGCTGCGCGAACACGCTGAGGATGTTCCAGATCTGCTGCGCCACTATGTTGATCGCTTGGTCGATGCCGAGGGTCTGACGTTTCGGCGCTTTGGCGTGGCCGCCCAGAATCGTCTGCGTAATTACCCCTGGCCCGGAAACGTCCAGGAATTGCGCTCCGTGGTGCGGCGTCTGCTGACGCAAACCGGCAGCGAAGAAATCACGCTCGAAGAAATCGAACACGAGCTTGCGCTGGCTGCACCACCCGGCGAAACGTCGGTCAAGCAAGATCTGCTGGCGCTAGGCTTGCGCGAAGCACGCGAGCACTTCGAGCGCGCGTATCTGCAGCAGCAGTTACTATTATGTCACGGTAAGGTGGGGCAACTCGCCAAGCGCGTCGGGATGGAACGCACCCACCTCTATCGAAAGTTGCGCGCGTTGGGTGTGGATTTTCGCAGCGTCACCGATAACGGGGATGCTTAGTCGCCGACGCGGATCACCACCACGTCGATATCGGCGCGCTGCAACGTCGCTCGATAACGATTGAGTTCGCTCAAGTCATTGATCGGACCAACGCGCAGCCGATGAAACACATCGTTGTCGATCGCAACGCGCTGAATGATGGAGCGGATGCCGAGACGAATCAGTTTGGCCTGCAGTTGTTCCGCCTCCTGTGGATTTTTGAAGACTCCGGGCTGCAACACGTACACACCGGGTCGCTCGATAGGCGAGCTCGGCAGATTGGGTACTGGTGCATTCGGGTCCGTTTCGGGGACTACCACTTCGCTGCGCGGCAGCATGTCGTAGAAGCCATATTTCGGCAGCGGCTCTTCGGCTTCAGTGCCGACGGAGTCGCGACGGACCACCTGGGGTGTCGGCTGCGAGGGTTCAGCGGCATCGGTTGCCTGGCGTATAACTTGCTGCTGCCAAACAAAAACTCCGGCAGCCACGAGGAGCCCTAGCCCCAGGCCTACAAAGAATTCGCGACTGAAATGGAATTCAGCACGATCACGCTTTCCCGCGCGCTTGAAGTCGCGACCAATCGGTGTAATGCTCACATCGACTCCGGCGCTGCTACCCCTAGGATGGCGAGACCATTACGCAGCACTCGCTGAACGGCCAGCAGTGCGTAGAGCCGCGCGCTACGCAGTGCATCGTCGGCAACTAGAATACGTTCGGCGTTGTAGAACGCGTGCAGCGTGGTGGCGAGTTCGCGCAGATAGTGTACGAGCGCGTGTGGCGCGCGCTGCGCCGCCGCCCGAAGAATAACTTCGGGATAGCGCGATAGCGCCGCGAGCATTGCCTCGGCCTGTACGCCGGCAAGCAGTGTTGCACCCTGCAAGAGCATGATTTGCCGTGCCTGCGCGTCATCATAGGCAAAGCCTCGTTCGGCGAGTTCTTTTATGACGCTGGCCACGCGAGCGTGGGCGTACTGAATGTAAAACACTGGATTTTCATTTGTCTTCGACTTCGCCAGCTCAAGATCGAAGTCCAGCGACTGATCATTGCTACGCATCAAATAGAAGATTCGGCAGGCGTCGTTGCCCACTTCTTCCCGTAGCTGTCGCAGCGTGACGAAGTTGGCCTCACGCTTGCCCATCGACATCTTCGCGCCATTACGGAACAGTGCCACCAGCTGAATGAGGGGCGCCTCGAGACAATTGCCCGGATGTCCGAAAGCCTGCAGCCCGCCACGCACGCGCGTCACATAGCCGTGATGATCTGCGCCGAGTACATTGATGAGAACGTCGAAACCGCGCTCGCGCTTGTCGAGGTGATAGGCGATATCCGATGCAAAATAGGTTTTGACACCGTTATCGCGTACCACGACACGATCTTCGTCATCGCCGAACCGAGTGGCCTTGAACCAGGTGGCGCCATTTTTGACGTACAGTAGATCGTCCTCGCGTAGACGTTGCAACGCGCGATCGATGGCGCCGCTGTCCGTGAAGACACGCTCCGAAACCCAGTTATCGAAGTGTACCCCATAGCCATCGAGATCGTTACGGATTTCATCGAGCATCGCCGCGATGCTGGTCTGCAGCAGGCGTTGCCATGCGATCTCGCCGAGGAGCATACGAGAGCGTGCGATCACGGCATCAATGTATTTGTCTTTGTCGCCCGCAGGGGCATCAGCCGGCAGATCGGCAAAGACGATAGTCGCCGCATGGCGCAGGGTAGTACCTTCGCGTACGTGCAAGGCTTGGGCGATCGGGCGAAGGTAATCGCCGCGATAGCCATTCTCCGGAAACTGCAAAGTTTCGCCGCAAATCTCGAGGTAGCGCAACCACACCGAGGCAGTAAGAATCTCGGTCTGTCGGCCGGCATCGTTGATGTAGTACTCGCGAATGACTTGATAACCGGCGGCAGCGAGCAGATTGCCGAGCGCATCACCGAAAGCGGCTTGTCGGCCATGACCCACGTGCATCGGGCCAGTGGGATTCGCGGAGACAAACTCCAACAATACTTTACGCGGCTGCGGCAGCCGCCAGCGTCCATAGCCCGCACCTTCGTCATGCACGCGGGTCACCTCACGGGCATACAAATCTTTGGCCAGGAAGAAATTGATGAACCCGGCACCAGCAACTTCGGCACGAGTGATCAAAGGCGAGGCGGGCAGCGCGGCGACGATCGCCTCGGCGAGCACACGCGGCGGTTCGCCGGCGGCCTTGGCGAGGCGCATGGCGATATTCGAGGCGAAATCGCCGTGGGCGGGATCGCGAGTACGCTCGAGCGTGATCCAGTGCGGATCTACGGGTTGCCCAAGCAGCGAGCTTTCGAGTGATTGCAGCGCGCGCTGCAGCAGGAGTTGCAGGTCTTCTTTCACGGCCGCGATTCTACCGGGTCAATTCCACCGGGTTAGAAGAGTTCTAGCGGATCGACGTCGAGTGCCCAGCGAACGCGTCGGGCCTCGTGCAGAGTTTCGATCTCGGGCAGCCAACGCTCGAGCAGCCGGTGCAGTGCCGGGCGGTCGAGACTTTCTAGCAGCAACTGCGCGTGATGGCGATCAGCGCGTCGTGCCATGGCCGCGGGCGCTGGGCCGAGCAGACGCACCATGGCACTTCGTCCTGTGATGCGCTCGGCGAGGCGGCGTGCGGCACCGAGAAACTCGATCGCCATTTCCGGGCGGGTCGCTGAGGCGCGCAGCGCCGCAAGTCTTGCGAAAGGCGGCCAGCCCGTGCTGCGACGCTCCTCGAGTGCGGCGTTCGCGAAGGCGTCGTAACCCCCGGTGAGCAGACCCGAGAGCAGCGGATGTTCGGGATACTCGGTCTGGATCAACACTTCACCCGCACGTTCGGCGCGACCCGCGCGACCGGCAACCTGAATGATGGTTTGTGCCAACCGTTCGGCCGCACGAAAGTCGGTGCTGAAAAGTCCTTGATCGGCATTCAGCACCACGACTAACGTGAGAGCCGGAAAATCATGGCCCTTGGCGACCATCTGCGTGCCGACCAAAATTCGCGCCTCACCGCTGGACACGCGGCGCGTGACCGCTTCGAGTTCATCGCTATGACGCACCACGTTGCGATCGAGTCTTGCGATGCCGACACCCGGAAATAGTGCAGCGAGATTTTCTTCGACCCGCTCCGTACCCTGACCCACGGTTTTGACTGCGTAACCACACACAGGGCACTGCCGTGGCAGTTCACGATCAGCGCCGCAGTGATGACAGCGCAGGCGTGCCGCCTGCCGATAGACCGTTAGTCGAGCATCACAGGAGAGACACGGCGCGATCCAGCCGCAGCTTGTACAGGCGAGCGTCGGCGCGTAGCCGCGGCGATTGATGTACACGAGCACCTGCCCGTCGGCAGCGAGGTGACGTTGGATAATGCTTACCGCGGTGGTCGACAGACCTGCGTGAACACGTTCGCCGCGCAGATCAAGCAAGCGCAAGGTCGGCGGTGCGGCTGCGGCCGCACGCTCGGGCAAGGCGAGCCGCGTCAGTCGACCCGCGCTCGCGTTGTGCAGCGATTCGAAAGAGGGTGTCGCCGAGCCGAGCATCACCGGAATATCGAGCATGCGTGCGCGCACCATCGCGAGGTCGCGTGCCGAATAGCGAAACCCGCCTTCCTGCTGTTTAAAGGAGGCATCGTGCTCCTCATCGACGATGATCAAGCCGAGTTCAGGCACCGGCGCGAACACCGCCGAGCGCGTGCCGATGACGAGCTGCGCGCGGCCCGAGTGCACGAGTCGCCAGGCGGCGAGCCGTTCGCCGTCAGTCAGCCCGGAATGCAGGATGGCGAGCACTGCCTGCGGAAAGCGTTGTGCGAAGCGGCCAACAAGTTGCGGCGTGAGACCGATCTCGGGGACGAGCGCGAGCACTCGATGGCCGAGTTCGAGTTGCCGCTCGGCAAGACGCAGATAGACTTCGGTTTTGCCGCTGCCTGTCACCCCGTGCAACAGCCAGCCACGGTAGCCGCGATCGCCGGCCGTCAACACCGTGGTCAGCACGGCACTTTGCGCCGTCGTCAGTTCGGGTTTTGCGGGCGGCCTGGCTACCGGCGCGCTTGCAGCCGAGCTCGCTGCGCGTTGCTCGCAGCGGATCCAACCGCGAGCCAGTAACGCACGCGCGGCCTCGCGCCAACCTGCTTGCCATTCATGCAGCGTTGAACTCGCGAGGCCCTCAGGCCCCGCAATGACAAGCTGCTCCAGCAGGGCGTGTTGCTTCGGTGCACGTCGCGGCTCGCCGCCTTGGTGCGCGGTCACACCCTGCTCATCGACCGTCCAGTATTCGGTAATCGCGGTGAGCGTTGCGCCCTCGCGGGCGAGCTTGGGCAGGGCGGCGGCAAGCACTTCGCCGATGGGGTGATGGTAATAATCCGTCGCCCACCGCAGCAGTTCGAGTAACGGCGCGTCGAAGGTGGGCCCGGGGTCGATAACCCCTGAAATACGTTTTAATTTACTGGGATCGACATCTGATTGACGCTCTAATGAAATAATAATTCCAATGAGTCGCTGGCGTCCGAAGGGTACTTCGACTCGCATGCCTATCGTCGGCAGCGGACCGCTGGCAGGGGGCAAATAATCGAAGCAACGGCGCAACGGGGTGTCGATCGCGACCCGGCAAAACGCCGTCCGGATCCCTGCCGGATTTTCCACAGAGGGTGTGGATAACGTTGTGGACAGCCTGCTTTTCAAGCGCAAAATCTCAGCATTTTTAGCGGTTTTTCGTTCCGCTGATCAATAATTAACCAATTCTCGGAATGATTCACGAAATCAATAACTTGAAATTTTTGAAGCCTGCAATGGACGCTTCTTACAGCGCTTTCGTGACACCGTTTCTCCGCCGCGCACTGCAAGTGTCTGATTCGCCATGACCTGCAAACCCCAAGACGGCGGTACTCTCAGCGAGCGCGGCTCCAGTTGGTCAGCGATACCCCGGCCAGCGCCACCAGCCCCCCAACGACCATCGACGCCAGCAACACTTCGTCCAGCAGCAAGGTGCCGAGCAGCACGCCGAACACCGGCACCAGGTTGTTGAACACCGCGGTGCGCGCAGCCCCAAGCTGCTGCAGCCCCTGCGCGTACCAGACAAAGCCCAAGGCCGTGCCGCCGGCGCCAAGATAGACGATCGAGGCCCAGGCTGCGACCGAGACCTCGCTCGCCTGCCATTGCGACCACTCGAAGGGCAGACCCAACGAGAGCATCGAGGCGCCCCAGAACGTGGTCACGGTGGTCAGCGCGAGCGGCGAGACCGGCGCTTCACCCTCGAGCGCGAACCGACCGAGCACCGAGTAGAGCGCCCAGCAGGCGGCGCCACCTAGCATTAACAATTCGCCGCGTCCCACCCGTTGCAACAGCAAGGTCGGGCTGCCTTTGGCGAGCACGATCACCACACCGCTGAGCGCCGTGACGATTCCGAGCCAGCGAAACGCCGATAGACGTTCACCGAATATCAGCGCCGTGGTGACGGCGGTCAAAATGGGGTTGAGGGCGACAACGAGCGCGGTGCGTCCCGCGGGAATCAATTCCAGCGCACCCAAAAACAGCAGGTTGTAGGTCACAAGTCCGCTCAGTGCGAGTAGCGCAGAGTAGATCAGATCACGGCGACGCAGCCGTGGCAGACCGCTTTCGCTCAATAGCAGCAGCGGCAGCAAGATGACGAACGCGGTCCAGAATCGCAGTGCCGAAATCGTGAGGTGCGGCAGCTCGGGAGCGGTGATGCGCCCGGCGATGAAAGTGCCGCCCCAAAGCGCGGCGACCCCGGTCAAACGCAGGTATAGGCTGATGGGCGCGGCAGTCACGATGTGCGGGTCACGATGCGTAAGTCATGTGCGCTGCTCGCGCCAGGCTACGTAGATACCGGCCGCGATGACCAGCGAGGCACCGCCGAGCACAGTCCTGTTCGGCCACAGCGACCACGCTATCCAGTCGATGCCGATACCCCAGAGCAAGGCCGTGTATTCAACCGGAGCCACGACGGCAGCTGGGGCGTGACGAAACGCCTCGGTGATGTAGTGCTGCCCTGCTGCACCGAAACCGCCGGCGGCCACGATCAGCCACCAGTCACTGTCGCGGATCGGCATCCAGTTCGGCAGGGCAATGGCACCGGCGACTACGGCGATGATCAATAAAAACGAGAGCACGATCGCGGGCGATTTTTCGCTGTGCGTCAGGATTCGTGCCGTGATCGCTGCGAATGCATAGCACAACGCGGATAACGCAGCCGTCAACCCGGCGAGCATCGGTAGGCCACCGGGCCGCGGCTGCAGGATGATCAGCGTTCCGATCAAGCCCACCACGATCGCCAGCCAGCGACCAAGATCTATTTTTTCTTTAAGCAGCAGTGCTGCGAGAGCAGCGATCAGCAGTGGGGCCGACATATAGAGCGAATAGACGGAGGATAGTGAGGCGTCACGTAATGCCATGATGAACGTCACGAGCATCAGGACACCAAGCGCGCCGCGGACCAAATGCAGTCCGATGCGCTGCGGTCGCAACTCGGCGAGCCTGCCCTGGTACCAGAAAGGCACCAACAGAAAAGGCAACGAGGCGAGAGCGCGGATCGCCGTCACCTGGAAGGGTGGATAGTGCGCGGCGAATAATTTCAGCAGCGCGTCCATGAATGAAAAGGCTGCGACGGCGACGAACATCGCCGTAACCCCTCTAGCGGATTCGGTCATCGCGAACGACTGTACCGCCCTTCATGACGAAGTTCACGCGCTCGAGGGCGCGAATATCATTGAGTGGATCATCGCTAGTCGCGATGAGGTCGGCATAGGCACCGGTTTTGAGCGTGCCGATCTGCTCGTCCAAGCCGATTGCATCAGCGCCATTGACGGTTGCTACCTGTATGGCCTGCATGGGTGTCATACCATAGCGAACCATGACTGCGAGTTGGCGCGCGTTGTCACCGTGCGGATAAATGCCTGCGTCCGTACCGAAAGTCATGCGGATGCCGGCCTTGAGCGCCCGCTCGAAGTTGCGGCGCTGGATCTCGCCGATCATTGCGTCTTTACGGATGAACTCCGGCAGCTCGCCGCGCCGCTTAGATTCGGTTTGCGTGTAATCGGTATTGTAGATATCCATCGAGAAATAAACTTTGTATTTCTTTGCGAGTTCGATGCCTTCGTCATCGATCAGGCTCGCATGCTCGATGGTGTCGACCCCTGCGCGCAGTGCCACCTTGATGCCACTTGCACCGTGCGCATGCACCGCAACCTTGCGGCCGTGCATGTGCGCTTCGTCGACGAGCGCGGCTACTTCCTCGGGCGTGAACTGCTGCATCCCGGGCTGCGTACCCTTCGAAAATACGCCGCCCGTCCCGCAATATTTGATGACATCGGCCCCGTAGCGGACGTTTTGCCGCACCGCCTTACGTACTTCGTCCGGCCCATCTGCGGTGCCCAGCGAGGTTTGGCGAAACTCCGGTGCCAGTAGGTTGCTGCCGCAATGTCCGCCGGTGATGCCAATGCCCGGGCCTGATACCACCAGACGCGGGCCAGGCATATCGCCTGCATTGATGGCATCACGCAGCGCGACATCGGCGTAGCCATCAGCCCCAAGATTACGCACCGTGGTGAAGCCTGCCTCGAGCGTACGTCGCGCATTGGCGGCGCCGATCAGTGCCAGCCGCGGAATCGACAGTCCGAGCTGTTCGTAGCTCAGGATTGTCGGGTCCGAGGTGAGATGGGTGTGGGTGTCGATCATCCCCGGCATCACCGTTGCCGCCGAAAGATCGATCACGCGCACGCAGTCGCGGGTTGTCGAGTCGTTGTAGGCGCTGACACCAAGAATTCGCTCGCCGGCGATCCGCACCATCTGTTGGCGAAGTACCGCGCCGCGGTCCGGATCGATCAGCCGCCCAGCCTTGATGGCGATGGTGCAGGTCGTGGGTTCTGCACCTACGATCTGTGCGCTCAGGGGTGTAGCGGCTACACAGAGGAGACCCAGCGTCGCGGCGATCATCAAAAACATCGTCGGGTGTGTGCAGGTGTCGTGGCAAATTCGGCGGCAGATTGCGTTGTTTTCCATTACTTTGTTACTGGCAATCTTGAAAAACCATACCCCTGCTAATTAGCAAAAAATTGATCAAATTTATCGGGGTTGAGAGGAATCCATAAATCTGACCAATCATTCAGTGTTTATACAACCACTATCGCATCATAAGTTGCGGTTATGGGGTCGGTAGCCCCTCGAAACCATAAGACTAGCAATCGAAATGAACACAAAACGAAATTCACGACGTCGAACCCTCATTACCAGTGCAGTCCAAAACCCTTGAAATAATTGCCAATTTGGCTTTTATACCGGCTTTGATCCTGGCGGCGACGCATGGATCGGCCGCCATCACCGAACTCATCATGGGCCATCGCCAAAGCGGTCGCGGCGGCGAGCGAGCCGGCGGCAAGCTGATACATCGGCTGGAGCGCCTGAAGTTGCTGCAAATCGACTCCGGCTCGCGCGACGACCGCCGCGAAAAATCAGTTTGCCTCACCGCTCAGTCGCACGCGGTGTCGGTGTCGGTTCACGACCACCTCGGGGCTTTGCGGTTCTCAGCTCAGGGGTCGTCGACTGAATAACCCCGCGCCTGCATCCGGGCGATCACGCCATTGCGTCCGAAGAGCTCGCTGATCGGTACGACCGCCAACGCGACGTCGTGCGTCTCGACCGCCTTGACTGCGAGCTTGAACCACTCGTCCTCGAACTGCTGACGGATCGCGGCGACTTTCGGGCTTTGTTGCAGCGCCGACCAGCAGGCCTCTTGCTGGTCGCTGCTGGCGCGCGAACGCAAGGCCTCGATGTCGCCTACCGCCCAGGCTTCGGCGCGGCGCCGCGCACCGTCGAGATCGCTTTCCATGCGGCCCAGCGTGGAGCGCATGCACGGCACTTCGGAATCACGCGAGATCAGGCCAAACTCGGCGAGGGCTCCTTTGGGGTCGTCGATGAAGATCTTCGGCAGTACGATTGGCACCTTGCTCGACTTGGCGAGCTTTTCGACTTTGCGGCTGACATCGTTGCGGCCGGTGAGACCGCTGCGCGATAGCGCTTCGCTCCACAATTCGCCGGCGGCGAGTAAGGGGCGACGCTGCAGCATGTCGCGATCGCGGGGCGCATATTTTTGGCGCAGACCCTCGAAGCGCTGATAAAGATCGGCGGGCAGAACCTGCTCTAGCGTTTGTTTGTCCTCGTTGCCGCGCAGCTTGCGGTACTGCATGTACAGCTGCACGGCCTTGATCGGTCCGATGTCGGCGTTGACGGAGCTGCGCGCCGGAATCACCTGCTTCGCGCGTGACAGCACGCTTTCGACTTCACGTGAACGCCATTCCATTTTCTTTGGCAACGGGCTCAGCGTGCCGAGGATGTAGAGCGTGTTGTCGCCGTTGCGAACCTTCCAGAGACCGGGTCCCGCCGCCTCGCCGACGATGGTGACTTCCTCGATTTCAGACTCGATTTCGGGCTCAGTGGGGGAGCCGACACTGGTGGCTTCGGACTGCGCCCAAGCGGGACTCGAAGCGATCGACAAGCAGGCGGCCCCCAACGCGCCGACCGCGGCCAGAGGGGCGATGATCTGCACTGCGAGTCGAAACACCCCGACCTTATCCCCGCGGCGGTTATTTAGCCGATCCGTTTGCGATCGAAGCAACACGCATATCTCCAGGCAGGTGAGGGCTATGCCAAGCGCCCGTTGCGAAGACGTTGAATCTTGTAACAAAGTTCCCGTAGATTACGCCCCCGATGCTGACATCTGATCATGACGACTTTGCGATCGTGGCTCGTCCTGCCGAAGGGGTCTCCCTGCACCAGCACGTGTTGCGCACCGACGTTGCCGGCATGCCGCTCGAATGGATCGACTATCGCGAGGCGGCGCGGCTCTATCACCAGCAACAGATCGCCTACACCTGCGGGACGCCACTTTTTCGTCTTTATGGCGGTACCAACGCGCTGACCGGTCGGCGCACCGTGCTCGAGGTCAACTCGATCATCGCCACCGCCGGTCAGAGCGGTAATCCCGGGCACTTGCGCAAGGACTACATTCCGCCGCTCAATAACCAGACCCTGTTTCGGCGCGATGCGTTTCTGTGTCTTTACTGCGGTCAGCGCTTCGCCAATCGTGATTTGTCACGTGACCACGTGCGGCCGTTCAGCCAAGGTGGGCGCGATGCCTGGACCAACGTTGTGACGGCGTGCCGACGTTGTAACAATTATAAGGCTTGGCGGACCCCGGAGCAGGCCAAGATGCAGCTACTCGCGGTCCCGTTTACGCCCACCTATGCCGAGTACATTTTCCTGAAGGGCAGGCGGGTGCTGTTCGACCAGATGGAATATCTGCTCGCCCATTTCCCGCGCAGCAGTCCGTTACACGGACGCATCAAGCACTTGATGTCCTGAAGCATTTATTGTTCGGATGCGCCCGGCAGCGCGCTCGCGCGGCGTGATCAGCGCGCAGTCTATGCGGTCAGCGCGCCTTGCTACGGGTTCACCCAACGTGCGGTACGCACTGCACTGCCTTGATGCCACGCAAACTGCACGCTGCCGTCGGCACCGAGCGTGATTTCGGGACTTTGCGCCCTGTGTTCCGGGCCGCTGACCAAGGTGCCGTCCATGGAATGGTCTTGGGCGTACAGTGATGACAGCTGCAGCGCGACGACGGAGAGCAGTGGACGAGCAATTTTCGCTTTGGACATTTTTGTTCCCTTGACTTGAGAGACCCCGTCCCCGGACGGTACCCCGAAGTTCTCGGCCGCTACAATGCGCCGTGATTTACCTCATCGACGCCTCCGTTTACGTGTTCCGGGCCTATTACTCCATGCCGCCCGACATGCTCGACCGCGATGGCAACCCCGCCCATGCTGTCTTCGGATTCGCCCGCTTTCTGGGGGATCTGATCGAGCGCGCCCGACCACGCTACCTGGCTGTGGCTTTCGACGAGAGCCTTGCGAGCTCTTTTCGTACTCGTATCGATCCGGCTTACAAGGCGAATCGCGAACCCGCACCGGCTGATCTCAAGTTACAGTTCGAACGCTGCCGCGAATTCTGCCGACACGCCGGTGTCGCCGATTTTGGCAGTGGCGAGTACGAGGCCGACGACATCATCGGCACCCTACATGCGCGCACGCGGGCTGCGGGTTTGCCCGCAACCTTGGTTACCCGCGACAAGGATCTCGCCCAGCTCGTTCGCGAAGGCGATATCTATTGGGATTACACCGCGAATCAGCGGCTTGCTTATCACCAAATCGAGGAATACTTCGGCGTCGTGCCTGAACGCTATGCCGATTATCTGGCACTGACGGGGGATGCTGTCGACAACATCCGTGGCGTGCCTGGGGTCGGGCCGAAAACCGCAGCGGCGTTGCTCAAAGACTTCGTCTCGCTCGAGGAGGTGTACGACAACCTCGAGGCTGTGGCGCGCCTCCCGATCCGTGGAGCAGCAAAACTTCCGGAGAAGCTCGCCAAGCACCGTGACGATGTATTTCTTAGCCGCCGACTCACCGAAATCGTTCGTGATATGCCGCTTGAGGTGAGCGATGAGGCGCTGCGGCCACGCGCGCCAGATATTGCGGCACTGAACGATTTTTTTGATCGTCACAACTTCGGGCAGATGCTGCGCAAGCAAAGCGAGCGCCTTGCAGATATCGCGAGGGACGGCAGTGTTTGAGGCGTCCGGACGCTTCGCTTTGCGCTGGTTGTTGCCGCAGCGCTGGCCGTTGTGGTTAGCACTCTGGCTGATGCGTCGCTTGGCGACGCGTGATTATCTGTCCTTGCTCGCCTTTGGTATCCGTCTTGGTAATTTCGCTAGATGGTTGCCGTTACCGCAACGACGCGTCGTGACTCGCAATCTGTCGTTGTGCTTTCCACAGATGACTCGGTCAGCGCGCCAGAGGTTGTTACAGCAGCACTTTCGCGAATCAGGCATCACGCTACCAGAGACGGCACTCGCCTGGTTTTCACCACCGAAAAAACTGCTGGAGTTGGTGCGTTTCGAGGGACTCGATATCTTCGATCGACTGACGGCATCCGGCCGAGGTGCCATTTTGCTCGCTGCTCATTTCACCACGCTCGAGATCGGCGTGCGCTTCATTACGGCAGCGCGTGAGGTGCATGCGGTATACAAGCCCTCCAAAGATCCGCTACTAAACTGGTTTTTTCGGAAGTACCGCGGGGCTATAGCCGCGAGCGTAATTGCGAGCGACGACATCCGTGCGATGGTGCGCGTGCTCAAAGCAGGTGGCGCGGTATGGTACGCACCGGATCAGGCCTTCCGTGCCAAGGGGGCAGAGATGGTGCCTTTTTTCGGTATCCCGGTAGCCACTAACACTGCGACCTCGCGCCTCGCGCGACTTACAGGGGCTGCCGTGTTGCCGTATTTCGTCGAGAGATTGCCGGGTACGGCAGGTTATGTGGTGCGCATTGGCGAGCCGCTGGAGGATTTTCCGGGGGTCGACAGCGTCACAGATACGCTGCGTCATCACGCACTCATCGAAAATGAAGTACGCCGTTTGCCGGCGCAATATCTTTGGCTCCACAAGCGCTTCAAAGGCTTGGGGCCAGATTATCCGGACTACTACTCGCGACGGTACGTCGAAGTTGGGCTACGGGGTACGGGTCATGAAAAAAAACATTGAATCGGTGCTGACGGAATCGCGGGTTTTCGCGCCGCCGCCCGCGTTCGTAGCCGAGGCGCGTCTCAAAGCTCACGACCTTACGGCGCTGCATCAACGCGCTGCAGCGGACCCGCAAAATTTTTGGGCGGAGCTCGCGCGCACCGAGATAGCGTGGCATACGCCGTTTACGGTGACGCTCGACGATAGGGCAGCGCCAAACTTCCGTTGGTTCACCGACGGCGAGCTTAACGTCTCGTATAACTGTCTCGATCTGCAGCTCGCCCAAAACGCCGATCAGCTTGCGATCATTTTCGAGGGTGAGCCCGGTGATGTGCGTACACTCACTTATCGTGAATTACATGCGGACGTTTGCCGTTTTGCCAATGCACTGAAGGCGGGCGGTATTCGCCGTGGCGATCGTGTCGTGATCTACATGCCGCTCGTACCTGAAGCGGTGGTTGCAATGCAGGCGTGTGCGCGAATCGGCGCCATTCACTCGGTGGTCTTCGGTGGGTTCTCGGCGCTGTCGCTGAAGGAGCGTATCGAGGATGCGGGTGCGCGCTGCGTGATCACCGCTGATGGTGGGCATCGTGGCGGCAATATCGTCGAACTTAAGGCAGCCACTGACAAAGCTTTGACCGAGGGTTGCGCGAGTGTCGATACCGTGTACGTACTGCGTCGGACCGGTGCGACTGTGCCGATGCAATTAGGACGTGATCTTTGGTGGCATGAAGCCATCGAGGGCCAGGCGGAGGTGTGCGAACCTGAGTGGGTCGATGCCGAGCATCCGCTGTTTCTGCTCTACACCTCTGGTTCGACAGGTCGCCCAAAAGGCATTCAACATGCGAGTGCTGGCTATTTGCTGGGCGCCAAGCTCACCAGCCGCTGGGTGTTCGATCTGCGCAGTGACGACGTGTTGTGGTGCACAGCCGATGTTGGCTGGATCACCGGTCACAGCTATGTGGCGTATGGTCCGCTCGCGGCGGGGGCAACTCTCGTCATGTACGAGGGCGCGCCCACGTATCCCGACGGCGGTCGATTCTGGCGCATCTGTGAGCAACATGGTGTGACGGTATTCTATACGGCACCGACGGCGATTCGCGCTCTGATGAAGCTCGGCGATGAGCTGCCTGCCAAATATGATCTCTCAAAGATCAGACTGCTCGGCAGCGTGGGCGAGCCGATCAATCCCGAAGCGTGGATGTGGTATCACCGAGTGATCGGGGGCGGTCGTTGTCCCATCGTCGATACGTGGTGGCAGACCGAAACCGGTGCGATCATGATTTCACCGATCCCGGGCGTGACCTCGACCAAGCCGGGTTCGTGCACGCAACCATTGCCCGGAATTTTTGCGGATATCGTCGATGACGAGGGGCGTAGCGTAACTACGCCAGACGCCGGCGGATATCTCGTTATCCGCAAGCCGTGGCCGTCGATGTTACGCACCATCTGGGGCGATAATGATCGCTATCTGGAAACCTACTGGAAAAAGTTCCAGCATCGACTCTATGTCGCGGGCGACAGCGCTCACCGCGATGCCGATGGGTGTTTCTGGATCATGGGGCGTATCGACGATGTGTTAAACGTTGCTGGGCATCGCCTCGGCACCATGGAAATCGAATCGGCGCTGGTTGCGCATCCGCGCATTGCTGAGGCGGCGGTGGTTAGTCGTCAACACGAGATCAAGGGCGAGTCGGTGTTTGCGTTCGTGGTCTGTCGTGGCGCACGGCCGACCGGTGACACCAAAGAATTTGAGAAAGAACTGCGTGACTGGGTTGCCGAACAACTCGGTGCCATCGCCAAACCCGACGATATTCGCTTTGCGGATAACCTGCCCAAAACCCGCTCCGGAAAAATTATGCGGCGGTTGCTGCGAGCCATCGCTCGGGGCGAACCCATCACGCAAGACGTCAGTACGCTCGAGAACCCGGCCATCATCGAGCAACTGCGCGGACACTGACTTTAAGCGGACGCACACCTGTACAATTCCGTTGCAGCGTGAGGCACCGGTGGCGAGTGTAGCGCGAGAGCAACAGTCTTGACCTTTTAAGGCTTCAAAACTTTGCTGTGCTGCACTAAGCTTGACCCTAAGCCGGCCCACCCGCGAGCGGAAGGCGCTCGTGCAGATCACGACAAAAAGCCGGTGTTTGTTAAGTCAGCGGAGGCTTATCGTTATGTCCAGAAGGTACTCGCCCGTCGCATTTTTCGTTTCCATGAGTATTGCCGCGCTCGCCGGTCAAGGCGCTTTAGCGCAGTCAGGCAGTGGGGCCAGTGAGGGCGGTCTTTCCCTCGAAGAAATTGTCGTCACGGCGCGCAAGCGCGAGGAATCACTGCAAGACGTCCCAATTGCAGTCACGGCGTTCTCGGCCGAGGACATTAGCAATCGTCAGGTTAACTCCCTCGATGACATCGCCAAGTTTGCGCCCGGCCTCGTGTTTTCCAAGTCCTTCGGTCGCTCTAACGAGCGCCCCGTGGTGCGCGGCCTTGCCAGCGTGCTTGCGGGTACGAACGCGACCGTTGAAACCGGTGTGGCGTATTTCGTAGACGGAGTTTATTACCCCGGCGACATCCAGACCTTGGACATGGGCGAAGTTCAGCGGGTCGAGGTGATCCGCGGCCCGCAGAGCGCGCTCTACGGACGCAATACGTACTCAGGAGCAATTAATTTTATCACTCGCCGTCCCGACGATGTGGTGAGGAGCAGCGTGAGCGGCTCGGTCGATCCCGACGAAACTGCGCTGTCGGCTCGTATCAGCGGACCGCTGACAGACTGGATGTCCGGCAGTCTCTCGATCCGTGAGAACGACTTCGATGGCACATTCAAAAATCAACTCACGGGGAAAACCGTGGGCGGTGAGAGTAGCACCTCGTTCAGCGGTGCTCTAAACATGACGATGAGCGAGAACGTCGAATTTAATCTGCGCGTCGCACACAATCGAGATCGTGATGGGACGCGGGCGCTGTTTTTTCAATCAGGTGCAGAGAATAATTGCTCTCCAGGCACGCGTTCGCTAGGCTCGTATAACAGCACCTCGACTGATAACCGTAATCAGTACTATTGCGGGGAGATCAAGGCTCGACCTATTTATTTAAACGACGCTCCGGTAACACAGCCAATTACGCAGCTTAGCGGCATCCCGAGCACGCTGAAAGCCGCAAATACTGGCGGCATATATGACACCCGCCAGGGCGTAGCTTTCTCAGGCGTCCATCGTGACCTTGATCTCGCTTTGGCGTCGCTGAGCTGGAATGTGATGGGCTCTGGGTACGTGTTCGCTCTCAATGGTGGGAGCCGCTCGGACGACCGAAAGACGGGCTCTGACTCTGACCACTCTTCAGTAAACATCATCGGTGCCAATATCAACGGCTTCCAGTCGATGGCGACGGGTGCGAGCTCGGGGATCGACAAGTACCGTGACTGGTCGGTAGAGGCGAAGATGGAATCGCCGCAGGATCAGCGTTTGCGCTGGTCGGTCGGAGCCTATCGTTTCGATTGGGAGCAGAAGAGCTACCGCATCGATTTTGCCAGCTTGCAAGGTCAAGATAATCCGGGTGCGATTTATAAAATTGAAAATAATGCGGTCTTTGGGTCGGCGGAGTTTGATTTTAGTGATCGCTTGTCAGCCTCGGTCGAGGTACGTCGAGCGAGGGAGAAAAAAGGACAGCTCGACTTCGTCGCGAGGCCCAATTTTCAGGAAGGTCCGATCGTCCTTAGCTACGACTCTCGGCTCCGTGGCAACGATACTTGGGAGTCCACTACGCCGCGCGTAACGGTAGACTTTAAGGCAACCGACGACGTGACGCTGTATGCAAATTACGCCAAGGGGTACAAGCCGGGCGGTTTCAACGGCGCGATTGCCATCAATGTTGGCAGGCCGCTCGATGAGAAGTTCGCACAAGAGCAATCAGTCAACTACGAACTCGGCATGAAGTCCACGTGGATGGATCGCCGTCTTTTGCTTAACGTCGCTGCGTTCAAAACCGATGTGACGCAGATGCAGCTCACTACCCCAGTCTTTAACACTGTAGCGTCACTCGTCACCTCGCTTTCGACCAACCAGGGCGACGGCGAGGTGCAGGGCTTCGAAATTGAGGCGCGGTTCGCCGCCAGTGACGAGCTCACGCTCGGCCTCAATTACGGTCTAGCCGATACCAAGTTCACCCAAGGCATCGACGACTTTCAGTGGGTTCTGACGAGCGGCGGCGGCGTCTTTAACCCGAGCAACCCGAGCGACCCAGCCCGTAATCTCAACGGGCGAGGTAATGGCTCAATTGTCGGTAATGAGTTTCCGCTCGCAGCCAAGCATACGGGCTCGGTGACGGCGGACTACGTGACCCCGGTGTTCGGTGGCGATTACCGTCTCTACGTGAACACAGACCTCTCCTACACCAGCAAGAAGTGGGTGCAGGTGCATAATCTTGCCTACTCGGGTGCCGCCACCTTACTTGGCGCACGCATTGGGCTCGAAACCGACAACTGGCGGGTGGGACTCTATGGCCGCAACCTCACCAACGAGGATTCCTCGCCGGGCGTGACACGCTGGCTGCATGGATACTTGATTGGCATTGCTGCAGGCCCGGCGGCGACGCTCGATCCGGGGCTGCCCCCGACCTCTGTGGCAAGTTACAGTCTTCCACGAGGGTTTTTCGGCGTCCTGCGTCGTGAGCGGCAGGTCGGTATCGAAGCCAACTACAAGTTCTAGGTCTGGGTCGCTGCGGCGACGCCAAAGGCCCGGGGGTGACCTCGGGCCTTTTGTTTTGGTACAGGCTTTTATCTTTGACGAAAGGCGGCGACCGCCGTGTCCGGAAAATCACTGAATACGGCATCGACGCCGAGCGCCGCGAACGCGCGATATTCCGCTGCGGGATCGCCCGCGTAGTCGGCTGCGAGATGTATCGCTTCGTTGCGGAACGTCCAGGGATGCACGGCAAGCCCGGCTGCGTGAGCGAGTTCGACGAACCGCGTCGGGGTCGTCACCCGCCGTGTGCGTTCGGTATCGTCGGTCGGGTCGGTTTGCCGCGAGCCGATCAGGTGTCGCTTCCAAGGACCGACCGCGTCGGCGTATTCACGAAAAATCTTGAAGGTGGCGGGATCGGCAAAGTCTCTTGGGATACTCCCTTTTGGGTAGAGACGACAAGCGCCCTCGCTCGTCCACTCTGGGCAGGGGCTAACGCTACCGTCCTCGCACAGTCTGCCGCCGTCCAAAAGTTGGACCAAGCGCAAGTCTGTCCGTAATCGTAACCAGCGCAGATTGCCGGACTCGAATGACTGTAGAAATACCGGTGAATCGCGCGTTGTCCAACCCACCGACTCGAGAGTCGCGAGTAACTTCGGCTCCAGCGGCAGGCCTTGTTCGCAGTGCCAAGTGGGGTGTTTGGTCTCTGGATAAATACCGATGACCCGACCGCGTGCAGCCGATTCGCATCGCACCAGATCAATAATTTCTTCCAGTATCGGTATTTGGTAAAGCCCGTTGAATTCCTGCGACCGATCGGCGCGCGGTTGTATCGCCCGCAGTGTGCGCAATTCGGCGAGGGTGAAGTCCGTGGTGAACCAGCCCGTGAATTCTTGTCCATCGATCCGCTGCGTCCGCTTGCGCGCGGCGAATCCCGGTCGCGTGCCTACGTCGGTGGTAGAGCCGATTTCCGGTTCATGACGCGCCACCAGGTGCCCATCACTCGTGGAGACGAGATCTGGCTCAATGAAATCGGCTCCCATCTCGATCGCGAGTCGATATGACTCGAGCGTGTGCTCCGGTCGATAGCCCGAGGCGCCGCGGTGAGCAATGACCAAAGGCGCAGCCAGTGCAGCGGACATCATCGCGAGGACAACCGTGCAGAGGAGAGTAAGCCTCGCGCGATGGCCGAGGTTGTGACGAGTCGACAGTACGGATCCATGCATGACTCCACACTAGCGGTTGACCGTGACAGGTCCGTGAACGAAATCTTTTGCGAGCACGACGAAGCGCAAATCCGCGCGCTTGGGTTCGCCGAAGCGCGGATCACCATAGGGAAAGGGGGCTGTTTCGCCCGTTGGCTCATAGCCGCGACGCTGGTACCACTCAATGAGTTCTAGGCGCTGTTCGATCACCGTCATGATCATGCGCCGCGCTTGCCATTCAGTGCGCACAAAGTGCTCTGCAGCTGCGAGTAAACGGCGTCCCAAGCCTTTTGTCTGCAGCGTTGGCATGATGGTCAGCATGCCAAGATAAGCGCTGTCACTACGTTTTTCGAGTTGCACGCAGGCGAGAATTTGCCCCGCGGACTCATGAACTAACATCACCCGATCGCCGGCCAATGTCGTTTGCGTTGTGAATTCCTTGAGTGCTTGCGGATCAGTACGTTGTCCGCCCAGAAGATCGGCTTCCGTCGTCCAGCCGACGCGGCTGCTGTCACCACGATAGGCAGAATTGACCAGCGCTGCGAGTGCCGCCGCATCGCTCATTATGGCGATACGTACAGCGAGAACCGAGCTCCCGGTGCTATTTGGGTTATCGGGACTCACCAATCTTTAGCAATTTGGCCGCGACTCTCGGCCATTTGTGCAAGACCCATGCGTAATTCGAGTCGACGATTGAATTCTTCGGGGCCGAACGCCCGCTGTGCGAGTACATTCATGGGGTCGGTTCGATAACCGATCTCACGTACGTAGTGATCGTACTGCTGCTGGGCGAGGCGCTGGTCTGTTGGCAGAGGGGCGCGATCGGCTTCGTCTAGCCAGCCAAACCAGCGATCGACGAATTCTTTCAGGTAACCCTCGCAGATAGCGATATTTTCCTCGTTGAGCTCGCCCATCACGCTAGTACACACCGGCGACATCAGCCCGCGCAGATAGGTGCCGTGGCTCCAGTTCCAGGTAAAGTTCGACAGACCCCGAAAGCGGATAGCGCTGGCATTCGCGGGCTCGTAATATTTTTCGACGTAGTCGAGACGGGTGCGCAGATCGACTCGCGGGGTGTAATCCGCGTAAAAGAACAGCTTCGGTACGGTACCGAAGATGATCACGAGATGCGGAACCTGATTTTGCTGCGACAAAAATACCGTGGCATTCATGTCGAGCAGGCTCGCCTTGCGATTGCCCAGCCAGGAATGCACCAGCCATTCGACTCTTGGGCCACTCCAGGCATTGAACGAGCCCTCCATCGACTGATCGATCGAGGTGAAATACTCGTGCCCCGCGGTCGCTCGATGCTTGCTGACCGCAAAGCGCTGTTTCACGCGCTCGACGATCCCGGAGTGAATTCCCCAGCAGCGTTCCCAGGCGCGACCGACGTCCACGTTGGGTTGCTCGGCGAGGAATTCCGTGATGGTTTTGATGTCGAGTTTGGTGCCCGACGTGACGGTGTTGTTCGGCATGTGGTGATGGCCCCCTTTCCCAAGGGCTCAAGTTAGCCGCTCAACGGGGGGTTCTGCTAGCCTAAAACCAATGGACGTCCAACGCCGAAAGTTCATTACCGCTGCGGGTGCCGCGGCCACCGTACCCTTGTTGCCGGCTTGTTCGCGTGGGGGTGAAGACCCGCGTCCCGCAGGGGTACCCGTCGGGTCCTTCGGGTCGAGCAGTACGGCCGAAGAGGTGACGGTGGGTCTCGATCTCAGCGGCAAGACGGCGCTCATTACCGGCGCCACTTCGGGGCTGGGGCTTGAGACGCTGCGGGTGCTTGCACTGCGCGGCGCACATGTGATCGCTACCGGTCGCACGCTCGACAAGGCGCAGCAGGCTTGCGCAAGCGTTACCGGGCGTACGACACCGATCGCACTTGAGCTCGAGCGCTGGGACAGCGTCGTGGCTGCCGCGAACCTTCTAAAGGCGCTCGGCATGCCGATCGACATGCTGATCTGCAACGCCGGCATCATGGCCTTGCCAAAAGTCGAGCAGGTGTACGGCATCGAAAAGCATCTCGTCGTCAATCATCTCGGCCATTTCATTTTGGCTAATCGTCTGCTGCCGCAAGTGCAGGCTGCAGCGCAGGGTCGCGTGGTCGTGGTTTCGAGTCTCGGCTATCAGTGGGCGCCGCCGACTGGTATCGAGTTCGATAATCTCTCGGGCGAGCGTGACTACGAGCCCAACAAAATGTATGGACAATCCAAACTCGCTAACGGTTTGTTCTCGCTGGAGCTCGCCCGGCGTTTACGCGCAGCGGGTTCGACTGCCACCTCAAACTCCGTGCACCCGGGCATCATTCTGACCAATCTCGGTCGCCACTTCGGAGAATGGAAACGTACGGTCAGCAAGCTGATCGGTTGGACGTTCATGAAGAGCATCCCTGCAGGCGCGGCCACCAGCTGCTACGTGGCGACGGCGCCTGCGCTTGTTGGCGTGAGCGGTCATTACTTCGAAAACTGTAATCCTGTAGTGCCGATGGCGGGTAAGCACATGGATGATCTCGTGCTGGCACAAAAGCTGTGGCAGAAATCCGAAGAAATCGTTGCGGAGTATCTCGCATGAAACAGTACTTCGTCCTCGGACTATCGGTCGCTACGCTGCTTTCGATGCTGCCGCTGAACAAGGCTCGCGCACAGGACATCCCAGCCACTGCAGCGCGCATTCAATCTTTTTACTTTGCTGGCAATTCAGCCGAACTCACCAAACTTGCGACGACCACGGCGTCGTGGGGAAAGTCGCAAAATCCCCGCGAGCTCTACGCGTACGCCTACGTACAGTTTCGGCTGCTGCAACTCGCCATCGGCGGCAAGCGCGAAGACGATGCCGAAAAGGCCGGTGACCGCTGCATCGGCGCGCTCGATGCCGCGGTCAAGCGCGACCCCAAGTTCGCCGAAGCCTTCGCCTTGCAGTCCGCGTGCTATGGCTATCTCGCCAACCTCGGCGGCATGGGCGCTATTCGTAATGGTTCGCGCAGTGGCAAGAGCATGACAGCGGCGCTTGCCCTCGATGCGCGTAGCCCACGCATTTTGTTGGTCGACGGATTCGGTGTTTATTTTCGGCCCAAATTCGTCGGTGGCGATAAAGCCAAGGGCTGTACGCGCTTCCGCGAAGCGGGCGCGGGCTTCGATGCGGCTGGTGCTGCAGGTGTGCCCGGACAGGGTGGCATCGATTGGGGTGCCGCCGAAGCGCACTATTGGGCGGGTCGGTGCGCGCGCGATGCAGGCGATACCGCGACTGCGCGCAAATTCTTCGAGCGCGCGCTGACGATCGCACCCGATTTTTTACCCGCCAGCAAGGCGCTAGGTCGCTAGAAGACACCCGCTGCGAGGCCCGCGGCGAGCGTCGCGCCGAGCTCGTGGCAGCGCGCGAGCGCAGCCACATCCGGTTCGCCGACCACGATCACCGGCTCGGCGATACTCCGCCATCGATACCCGGCGACGATCCGCTCGACGCCGTTTCGGGTACCCAGTCCGTCGTTGCCCGCACTGACGAACAATCCCCACGGCAAGCCCGTAGTACGATTTTCGCAGGGATAAAACGTACGATCGAAGAAATCTTTGAGCGCTCCCGACATGTAGCCAAAGTGCTCGGGAGTGCCGAGCAGCACGCCCTCGGCCCAGATCAGATCAGCGGAGCCCGCCTCAAGGGCGCGTAGTGCACGAATGTCGATACCGGCATCGAGCTCGGCAGATGCTTGCAACACACCCTCGGTGACCGCAGCCCGCAGTTTTTCGGTACGGCCGCCTACATTGCCGCCGTAGACGATCAGTAGACGTTTTTTCATGGTGCAGCGAGACCTTGATTCGACGACTGCGTTCTATCGCCGCGCCGCTGCACATTGAGTGCAAGCGTGATAACGATCGCGATCACGCTGCCTAGTCCCGCGAATGCCATGTCGCGCTGCGCGTCCCACCCATCGCCCTGGGTACCCAGGGGGGCGGCGCCGACGTCACTACCGAAGGCAATCGCCGAGGCCCACTCAAGCCTTTCGTAGATGGCAGATGTCGGCATGGTGAAATCCAGCAGCAGGTAGCTCCAGAACTCAGGTACTTTCGCATGAAGCGTGAACATTTCGCGAATCGGCGGAAATACCAGCAGGCCAGAGGCGAGGTGGACGAGTCGGTCATAGGGGTTGCGGGTGAAGCCGAGCAGACAATTCAAAGACTGACCGGTCAGAGCATGGAGGGGCTAGTCATAGGGAACTTATAATTACGTGAAATGCGCCCGATCGCATGAAAAGAAAAAACAGAAGTAGCCTGATACAAGAGCTCAGCGACAGTGGCCGGTCCCCCACGTGGCAAACAAGATCGCCGATACGGGTACCAGCAACACATTTTTGAGCAGCTACGTGTTGCGATCCGGTGGTTCAAAGAGTAGCAGTAGACACAATATACCGCAGCTGCCTATCAATGAAAAAAGTACGATGTGTCGTCGTGCGAGTCCTGGGGGCATGCATCGACAGCAGCGCTTGACGCCTCGGATTCGGTCGGCAGCAGACATCCGTACACGAACGCACTGTGGCCGACGTCAGCGGAATTCGCCCGCGAGGCTGTTGCCAGTCACGACCGACCCTTATCCTTCAGACCCATGCCGGGTCTCACGCGTAATTTGGGGCTGATTTTTCTCTCTGGGCTGGCGCTCGCCGCACCGCCGGCAGGCGCCGGGCAATCGACGTTCTCGCCGAAGTCGGTTGTGGTACCCCAAATATCGGGTCGCATCAAGCTCGACGGTCGACTCGACGAGGCTGAGTGGCAGGACGCAGCGAAGATCACCGACTTCCAACAGTTTTCACCGGGCGACGGCGACGCACCGTCGGAGTCAACTGAGTTTCTGCTCGCACTTGATGAAGATAATCTTTATATCGCAGCGCGTTTTGCTGACTCTAATCCAGCCGATATCAGCCGCCTACAGCTTGTACAGGGGCAAGCTGTATGGAACGATGACTACGCACAAATTTTGCTAGATACTTTTAACGATCGACGTACGGGCTATATTTTTTACGTCAATCCAAACGGTGTGCAGCGCGATGGTCTGCTGCTCGGTGGCGTATCGTACAACATGGACTGGGACGGTATCTGGCAGGCGGCCTCCACAGTCAATGATTCCGGTTGGCAGGCCGAGATCGCGATCCCCTTCAAGACGCTGTCCTTCGATCGTAATGCAGACACTTGGGGAATCAATCTGATCCGCTCCATCCGCCGCAAGCGTGAGGACGTCGCTTGGTCACAGCGCGATCGGCGCGTTACATTGGATGTGAGCGGTGAGATCCGCGGTATGCGGGGTCGTGATCAGGGCCGTGGTCTCGACCTTGTGGCCTCGGCGTCGGTCAGCGAGCGCGAGAACTTCATCTCCAAGAGCTCGAGTGGTATCGCCAAACCGTCGCTTGACGCGTTTTGGCGCATCACGCCCTCGCTTGTTGGTGCGCTCACACTCAATACTGACTTTTCAGCTACCGACGTCGACGATCGGCAGGTCAATCTCACACGATTTTCACTGTTTTTTCCTGAGAAGCGCGATTTCTTTCTCGAGGACAGCGAAATCTTCGAGTTCGGCGGTTTGACGCAAAATGGCCGACCTTTTTTTTCGCGCACCATTGGCCTCTCGGCTAGCGGACAACCGATTGATCTTGAGGCAGGGGCCCGGCTCACCGGTAAGATCGGGCAAAATTCTTTGGGCCTAATCGCTGTACGCCAACAATCAGTTGGTAGTTTTGCCGCTGAGAATTTTTTCGTGGCTCGCGGGTATCGCAGTTTCGGCGAACAGTCAACGATTGGCGGCATCATTACCTCCGGCGATCCATCTGGTAGCGGTAACAACACGCTGTACGGCGTCGATCTCGCACTGCGCGATCAGCGCCGTTTTGGCGGACTCGTCGAGGCGCGTGCCTGGATGCAGCAGTCCTCCACGCCCGGACGCCGGAGTGACGAGGGCGCCTGGGGCGCATCGCTCGTCTGGCCGAACGATCGTATCGAGGCATTGCTGTCTTATAGCGACATTGGCCGGGATTTCCGCCCGGCGCTCGGCTTTACCAATCGAACCGGTATCGCCGAATTTCTGGGTGGCTATCGCTATCGACACCGATTCGCGAAAGGCGGATTGCTGCGCAGCTGGCGTCACGGTATCGAGGCCACTGAGGTCAGGGACGACGCGGGTCGACTCGAGTCACGCCGCTTTGAGATCATGCCGTTTTCTTTGGATAATCAGCCCGGTGACATTCTCTCGATGGGTCTGGAACGTCAGACCGAAGTCATTGGTCGCCCCTTCGTCCTTCCCGGCGGCGCGCTCGTTCCGGTTGGTCGCTACGACTTCGATCGTATAAGTCTCTATGGACAAACGGCAGGCTTTCGGCCACTGGCTCTCAACTGGGACTTGGGCACTGGCGATTTTTATGACGGGACGCGGGATGACGCGCGAGTTGGCATCAATTGGCGACCCAACCGACACTGGGCGCTGGGGACGACTTTTCAGGCGAATCGTCTCGAGTTGCAGCGCCGCGACTTCACGACCCGCGTCTGGTCGTTGAACGCCAATTATGCGTTCAACGTTCGCTGGGCCTGGCTCAGCGTCGCGCAGTACGACAACGTTTCGAAACGTATAGGACTCAACAGTCGCTTACGTTGGTGGCCTACCCAAGGGCAGGTGGCGTATCTCGTCGTCAATTACGACTGGCGCGAGGATACACGCGGCGACTTCCAGCCGTTTCTCGCCGAAACCACAGTGAAGTTCACTTACACGTTTCGCTACTGACCTCGGGCTTCAGTTCTTCTCGACCGTGTAGACAATTTCTGCACTCGATTCTTTCCCGGTCTCGGTACGTAAGGTCCAGCGATCATTGATACTATAGCGCAACTTCAAAGTATTGATCGCCTCTGCGAGCGAGACACCATAGCTCGCATAGAGTCGGCTCGACAGATATTTACCAAACACCAGTGAGGTTTCGTTGGCAAGATTCTGCTCAATGCCGACGTCCTCGATACCGATACGCTGACCGAGCTGCTGCGCGAGAATCGCGCCACCTTGCGCGAGAATTGCATCGCGGCCGCTGCTCGCAATGTTACTGTTCTGTGCGGTTTCCAGGGTTCCACCCGCCAAAATGAGCGATACCACCTGCGATTGTGGCAGTGAAGGCTCCGAGAAAAAGGTCATCCGTGGTTCGCGCAAGGTACCGCGGACATTGACACCGGCCTTCACATCCGGAAATTCTTTGGTCGCACGCAGATCCACGCCTGGATCGCCGAGTAGACCGCCCGAAAAGATCAATCGACCACGCTCGATATCCAGGCGTCTGCCGAGTGCTGCATACTTGCCCTCAGCAATTCCGAGCTCGCCTGAGCCGCGGCTGACGCCGTCGGCGGAGGTGATGACATTGAGCGCTCCGGCGAGCCGTCCCGAAAGTCCGAAGGAGTCGAGATTCACGCGATCCCCGAGCGTCAAGCGCAGATTGCTCGATACGCGGAAAGACGACTGTGGATCGCGAGGCTTGGCGCTTACGAGTGTTTCGTCCGCTGACGTCAGTGTCGCGCTAGTCAGGTCGGCAGGCGCGATTCTGGCCTCGGGAATATTCACCGTACCGGTTGCCGCCAGATCGCGACCAGCCACTTTAAAGCGCAGGTCGGGCGAAGCGGTGATACGAGCCTCGGGCACATCGATCATCAATAAATTCTCGCCGCGGAGTTGCAGTTGGCCGTAAGGCTGGCCACCTCGCCAGGCGAGCTCGGCGTTCGCGTCGATGCGTCCTTTACCGGCGCGCGCCGAGGACTCGAGCACGAAACCGTTTTCGAGCAAACGCGCCTCGGCGCGAATATCGCGCAATGCGAGATTGAGCTGATAAAAATCGAGCTCACCGCTCTCGAGGCGCAGCACGCCATTGACGAGCGGCGTACCCAAGGTACCGCCCACGATCAAATCCAGTGACAGCTCGCCTGCCGAGCGATCGATTTCCGGCACATAGAGGTAAAGCAGAGCGAGCGCGGTGGAGTCGACGCGCAGGGTCGCCGTCAACGGCATGTCTTGCCAGCGCTCGCCGTACGCCGCGCCGCCCGCTGCGGCGCGAGTCGCGCGCAGTTCACCGCGCGCTCGGCCACGCTCATCGGCTGCGACTTCAAGCTTACCGTCTATTCCGGCATCGTTCGATTCGAGTAGCAAAGATCCAGAACCTAGCGGTATCAGATCGCGTTTGTTGCCCGCGCGCTGCCGGAGCAGGACCGCGTCAGCGAAATCGGCACGCACGCTACCGCGTGCGATGCCATTGTTCATTGCACGCAGATTGATACTGGCATTCAGCGAGCCTTGATACTCAGCTCGCGCAGCAGGTCGCGGCAGCAAGCTTGCGATGGGCAGTTTGGAGACGGCCGCCTCGAGCTTCCAGTCGTCGTCTTCCCAAGTACCCGATCCGCAGATAGTCGTAAGTGCCGTCAACAGGGAATCTTTGGTGCCGCGTAGGCAGAACGAGTCCAGGCGCATCGATTGAGTCGTCAAGCGCATGCCGAGGGGTTGTTCCAGCGACATTCCGAAGTTATCGTCGAAGCGCAGCGCTAATTCCGACCAACGCTGCTGCCAGCCCTCGGAAGTAAAACTTGCTGTACCGCGCATCACAGCGGACAAATCTTTGCCCGAGATATTGACCGCGAGCGTATGTGATCCGCTGTGGCCGGCGATATCGAGTACCACGCGGTCTGCCTGACGGCCGACGGCATGGACGTCCTCGGCCTCGACATGGGCTCGTGCCGTAGCATTGGCGCCGCCGCTCGGGTCAAGATCGATGTCTGCGACGAGGCGGCCGATGTCGACACCGCCGAGCGCGAGTTCGCTGCCCCGCGCTTCGAGGCGAACTAGCATCGCCGTCGGGGTGCCGCGCAGCTTTCCGGTCGCGCTCAGGCGACCCTTGCCGCCTTCGGCAAGTACGCCGAGATCCTGCGCATCGATTTTGAAATCGAAGTCGTTACGTTGAGGCGAGAGGCTACCGTCGAGAGCAAGACGCAGGCCGCCTGCCGAGACATCGACTTTGCGCAGTTGTAACTTGTCGCCGGCAATGGTCAGTCGACCCGAGCCGCGGGCGGCTGTACCACGCAGGCGTCCGTTCACGCGCTGCACTTCGACATCGATAACCCCGCGCGCATCGAAGCCCTTTCCTCGGGCATCGAGTTGGAAATCTATTTTTCCGGGCAAGCCCGCGCGCCATTGCGCAGGATCGATGCCACGGACGGCGCCATTGAGTTGCCAGCGTTCCGCTGGACGCCAAGCGAACTCACCTTTGAGGTCGGCGACTCCACCGAGAGTGCGAGCGAGAACACGCGAGATCGCGAATTTGCCGGGGATCAGTGTACCCGTGATCTCGGCATCGAGCAGCGGCAGGGCAGCGATCTTCGCCGGGCCGCGTGCCGTGACCGCGTACGAGCCAAGACCCTCGAAGCTAAAGTCGCCGTGATCACTGGCGATCGATGGCGTGATGTCATTTAACGGCCAACGGAATTTTTGCCAGCGACCTTGCAGCTCGAGATCGGGACCTGCATCGGTAAAAGTAATAGTGCCTGCGGCATCGACTTCGGTTCCGGAACCTGGATGACTGAGCCCAATTTTTTTCGCCTTGATCACGCCCAGCGAGTAGCGACCATCGAGGTCGACATCCAGCGGACCCGCTGCAAGGCCCGGTGGGAGCAGACGACCTTTGGCGCGATAGCCATTGCGATCGATCGTCAGGGCGAGCTCACCAAAGATCAGCCCGAGCGCCGCTGCGCCACCGAATTCCTGCAGATCGACATTACTGACTTTGGCTTTGGCCCGCACGCCCCACGGCGACAGCAATCGCATCTTCCCTTCGTCGATATTTACGTCGAAGGGTTCGCGCAGTGTCGCATCGAAGCGCGCCTCTTCGAGATCGCCGTCGAACTCCGCTTTCGCGAGCCAGGTTGGGCCGCGCTTTGGCTGAAAGCGCGCAGTTGCTCGACCCTCGAGCCCGAGTGGCAGCGCTGCACTCAGCACGCCATCGGCCTGTAGCTGCAGGTTTCCAAGGTGAGTGGACAGCGTACGAATCGAGATGGTCGAACTGCGCAGCAGACCGTCGAGGTTAGTGTCGCGAAGCTCCACGGCGTTACCGGTGAGTGGGTGAATCATCATCAATGGTAACGACACCGCTCGCGCCTCTACGGTGAGTAGTTGTGGCAGAAAGCGCGGCGGCTTGGTCGGCGGCGGACGATCGCGAGGCTGCTGGTCGATCTCGATGCGACCAACGCGAAATTCGCGCATCTCGACTGCTTGCCAAAGCAGGGGCAACAGGTCGATCCGCATGCGGATGTCGCGCAGACGGATGTGAGCGATATCATGCTCGATGTCGATCGCACCGATCTGCACGCCGTCTGCGAGGCTGCCATGCACGTCGCGGATCGCGAAGCGCTCGATGGTGCCGAACCGAGGCGGAATCTTCGCTACGGTAAAACGCAGTACGGATTCGGAGTGCCCGAGCAGCCAGAGTGCGACCAGGGGCAGCACGAGCAGTAACAGCACAGCGCCAACAATGAGGGTTGCACGACGCCGCATAAGATCAGAGCTTCGGTGAGAAGTTCAGGTGGAGCCGTGGGCCCGGCAGGCGATCAAAGTTTTTGTCGAGTGCGCACCGCGGATCGGGAGTGACGCTGCGACAGACTGGATTGGTCAGTGGCTGTGCGAGATCGATGCCGAGAGTCACGATCGGCAGCCGCAGTCGCAGACCGATGCCTGCCGAGTATTGTACGGGATCACCAAAATCGTCGAAGGCGTTGCCGGTATCGACAAATGCCGCGATTCCGAGATTACGCGGCAGGTCGCGGATGACCTCGGCGGTTGCCGTAAATAAGTGTCGCCCACCCACCTTCGCGCTACCGGCTTCGATCGGTGACAAATCATTGAAGCCGAAGCCGCGCACACTGCGATCACCGCCGGCAAAGAAACGTTCGGTACCCGGCAGGGCGGCAGTATTTGAGACCAGTGTGGCGCCTAACTGGCCACGTATGAACAAATGCCAGCGCGGACCGAGATCGAATACCCGCTCGGCTTCCAGCCGGAGCTGAAAATAACTTTCTTCGGCACCGAGCGCCGTGGCCGAGCCGCGTAACTCGGCGTAAAGCGCACGCGAAAACAACGCTTCACCGAGATAGCCACGCGGTACCGACGAATAACTGATACCCGGAATCACCAGCGTCGTGGCGTCTTCGAAACTCGGTTGGTTGAGCGCCTCGCGCGTGATGGTGCGCACACGACTCAAGGACGCGAACATTACGCGCTGCCACTTGCCGTCGACCTGAGTAATCGACGGCTGAAAGCGCGTGGTGCGCGTATCGAGGTCGCCAAGTTCGTCGCGTGCATAACGAAACTCGAAGCCCAACCTTTCCAGGGCCGGATCACCGATCGGTAGGATGTAGCGGGCCTCGACCGATTGTTCGATCTGCGCTGCCTTAACTTCGGCGCGTAGCCGATGACCGCGGTCATTGAGGCGGCGATTTTCCCAAGTCAGCGTACCGCGTACCTTACTGTCGGTGGCATAGCCAACACCCGTCGAGTACCGGTTACGCCGATTGGGTTCGGTACGGATGCTGATGGGAATGCTACGTAAGGCGTGATCTGGGTCACCAGCAAGTACTTCGACCGTCGAAAAATATTGACTGTCATCGAGTGCGAATTGCGTGCGCAGCAGTTGTTGCGCATCGTAGGGCGCAGACTCTTGGTAACGCAGGAAGCGACGCAGCAAGTCCTCTTCCAGCGAGCGCTGCTCGATAGTCGTCTTACCGAAGGTGTATCGGTCGCCGGTTTGCATGGCGAGTCTAACGGATGCCGAGCGCTTCGTCGGATCGATTAATAATTCGCTGACCTTGAGCTGCGCATCGACATAACCGAGCGTTGAAGCGGCACGTTGCAGATTATCTTTGACGGTATCGTAGGCGACATGCTGCAACCGATCGCCTCGGCGCAGCGTCGAGCTCGCGAGGATCTCTCTGAATACGGGATCTTCCTTGCCAGCACCGCTCACTTCGAGCTCGACGCCATCGAGTATCACCGGCGGGCCTGGTTCGATGCGGATGCGCGCTCGCCACCGACTCTCACTGACTTTCTCGATCGATGAGGTGACGGTCGCCTCGTAGTAACCAAAGGGTCGCAGCGCATTCGCAGCCTCGCGTTCGGCCCGCTCCTGCAGACGCTCCACGAGAGTCTGATCGAGATCATCGCGGTTGCGGTATCGTTCGAGACTCAAAAAATTGAGTACGTTTCGCCGCAGTGCACCGTCGACGCCGCTAATCTCTATGTCGATATTGGCGCGCGCCCGCGCACCGATGACGAGGACGCCGACCAGACAGAGCAGCCACCAAGACTTCTTGCGGTTCATGCGGAGCGGATTTTCCTGGACGCTGGATAACCGCTTGATTCTACCCGCTCACACCCATTCGTCGGCGCGTAGGGGCCAGTTCGCCGCCGCCGCCGGTTGACCCGCCATATCGAAACTGCGCTCCTCGATATCCACGGCACCGTCGTGGCCTAGTAGCAGCAGGGTGGAACAGCGCGTCCCCTAATCACCGTGCTGCACGACGCCGGCCTACGGCTGCAGTCCCCCCTTCGCACTGAGATCCGTTTGCGGCAGATCGATCGGTCGCGAGCACTCACGGTCGGCAAGCGCCGCCCGCAGCGGCGTCGGATCGGGCGTTTGGGTCGGGCTCGGCGCTGCCGCCAGCCAGCTCTCGAGCGCGGCGTGAAGTTGGCGAACTTTTGGCCAAGGTGTGCCGAGCACATGGTTCTCAGCCTATGCACGCCGGGTTCCAGTCGCCGTTCAAAAGGCTCGACGCGGTTGGTCGCGTACCAGAGATGTGGCGCGTCGACGAGCCGCAGGTTGAAACCCACGTAGCCCAACGAATCACCGGCCAGTTACTCGAGGTATCCAGCGGGCTCCTGTTACATCCCCGGAAAATCGCTGACCAGTCCCGAGGGTCGGTGCGTTGCGACGTGGTCGAGCGAGTTCACGGTAGTTGGTGACCAGCCCCATGCGGCGGTTGCGGTCGATGCTGCACCAGGTGCCACCGGCCTGTAAATCACCGCTGGCGAGGATTACGCTGCGTTCCGCCCAAGGTCCGAGCGACGCATTCCCGCGGGCACGAAATTCATCGCGATTGGCGATCACGATCGCGCGGTACCGCAGGTACACGTTCAAGGCAATGGCGGCGAGGCACGTTATTATTGACGTCCCTGTAGCGTTGCATCGCGTACGGCAGCCTGTGGGAACGCCGTGAGCCGCGGTTACTCAGCGGTTTACGGCGCCGCTCCCACTGTGCGTCACGACGCTACACAACGGCGTGGGCCAATCCGCATCGAACCAGTTTTCGATCAGCCGATACGAGATTGATGTGGAGGGCGGCAGAATAACAGCACCTGCTGCAATCTCGGCTCGCGTGAACCAACGCACATCTTCGAGTTCGCTGCTGCCGCCTAAGACCGAGTCCGGCGCGGCACTCGCCATGAAGCCGAGCATCAAAGAAGAAGGGAAGGGCCATGGCTGCGAGGAGTGATAGTCGCTGACAGTAATGTTCACGCCGGTTTCTTCGAGTACCTCGCGGGCGACGGCATCTTCGAGACTTTCGCCAGGTTCGACGAAGCCGGCGATTGTGGAATAACGATTCTTTGGCCAACTCGCCTGACGTCCGAGCAGTGCGCGTTCGCCATCACTGACCAGCACGATGATCGCTGGATCGATGCGTGGGAAAAACTCAGCGGCACATACAGAGCTACGACATTGCATCACGTGGCCGGCACGAAGCGGCCGTGTCGGTGTGCCGCAGACACCGCAGTGCCGATGTCGCTGCTGCCAGTAACTTAGCGCACGCGCATAGGCGAGCAGACCGGCTTCTTCGCCGTCTAAAGAAGGAGCCAGCGGCCGTAATTCTTCGAAGCGAATACGAGCGGCGTCGGTGTCGGCATCGTCGCCTAGCTGCACCATGACGCAGCGCCGTTCGCGAAACCAACCAAGCAGTACCAGTGATTCGTCGGGGGTAGTTCGTGCAAGGCTGTGTTGATGATCGACGAAGGCCGCCATCGGGGGATCGCCCGAAACGCCGAGTGCAGTGCCACGAATCGGCAGGAACAAAGTGCCAGCATCAGCGCGGGCGGCTTGCAACCAGTCGGGATCCTCGCGCAACTCGACGCGACGATCCAAATAGGGACCGGCGAGGAAATTGGTGGCAGATCGTTCGGAGGATGACGGCATTGGCGCTGGCCCGAGACCGCGCGGCAACGGTTGCGACCACCCGGACTGGGGGAGTCGCCGTTGTCAGACTTTTGCGGCCGTCGGCAGTTTAGCAGCGTCGGCCGCTGACTCGGTCGTTGCTCGCGGGCTGCGACCGGGTACCGGATTTTTGGGTTTGTCGGGAATAGCCGCCTCGCACACCCGGCTGAGCGGCTCACGCAGCTTAATCGCCTAGACGATGCTCAAGGCCTCGCAGGCAGGGCAGAACTCAGGCGGATCTCCTTGCCGGCAATCAGCGCCTTAGCGAGAAATGCCGCGTGCTCGAAGTCGATGCGGGTTTGTGGCACGACGCGTCGATAAGCCTCGTGGCTGTTGCAGAGCACGGGCCCGCGCGAAATGGTAGAAATTTTGCGGATGGCAGCTGGATTCGGTTGGTCGGCCACGACGCCAAACAGCAACAAGATGGAGGCGAGCGTGTGGGACTCGGCACCGACGACGCCTGACCGCAGAAAGTAATTGATCTGCGCGGCGGGGTACCACGATGGCGTCGCAGGCCGGCACCCGGCTTGATGTACGAGCGAAACGGCTTGCGGACGCGGTCGTCGCTGAGCCCTATCCAATAGCGGATGGATTGGGTGCGTGCTTCATGCTGCGATAGGCGCAGGGAAATTTCGAGGCGCAAGCGGTCACGCTGGTAGCGGTCGTCGTTCAGGTGCATGGCCTCGTCTCCTGCGAGGTATCAAAAAAACTGCTATTTCGAGGGGGAAAATATCCCAAAAAAAGCTGCGTTCCAAGCCGTCATAGGGGACTATTTCCGTGGACCAAAACGGAGGAATTCATAGTTAACAAAAAAACCCTCGAATCCCGAGACCGCTGCCCTTGTCACCACCGAAACCGACTTCTCGCGTAGCGTCGACCGCGAGATCATTCGACAAGTCGGTGGCATGAACCTGCGTGGTCTGCGCATCCTTTACGACACCCTCGCGGCATCGCGGGTCGTTTTGCTGCAAGCCGTCGCAGCGCTCAAGTCGGAATGGCTCGCCATCGAGGAGGCCGCGCTCGCTTCGGTCGTCGACGGTCCCTACCCGCTCTTCAACCTGTCGACTGATACCGCCTTCGCGTTGTGGCGGCGCGCTCAGGCGGACGCTACCCTGCCGCGCCTGCCTCCCGGTCTTTTCGAGGGACACGCTGGTCAGGGGTTCGCGCGGATCGTTTGCTATTTCGCTTGGCAGACGGCGCATTCGCGTCCCGCGGCGGTCTCGCTGCCGCTCGGATTGTCACTCGCCGGTTGCGAAGCCTTGCGCGCCCTCGAGCTGCCGCAGATCGACGAACTCGCCGAAACCGCCGAATCGCGCAGCCGTTGACCGCCGCTTCGCAGTTATCCGCCGTGCTATCTTCTTCGGCCTGATGGAAGCACTCGCGGTCCGCGGTCTCGTCAAGCGATACCGCAATGGTGTCGAAGCCCTCAGGGGCATCGATCTGAGCGTCGCCGAAGGCGACTTTTTCGCTCTGCTCGGTCCGAACGGAGCAGGCAAGAGCACGATGATCGGTATCTGTACTTCGCTGGTAACCAAAACAGCAGGCAGCGTGCGGGTGTTTGGTCACGATCTCGACACCGATCTCGAAGCCGCCAAGGCCTGCATTGGTGTGGTGCCGCAAGAACTCAACCTCAATCAGTTCGAAACGCCTGAGACCATCGTCATTAATCAGGCGGGTTTTTACGGGATCCCGCGGCGTCTCGCACGCGAGCGCGCAGAAAAATACCTAACCAAACTCTCGCTCTGGGACAAGCGCAACAACATGGCGCGTACCTTGTCCGGAGGTATGAAGCGGCGACTCATGATTGCTCGGGCACTGGTGCACGAACCGCGATTGCTCATCCTCGATGAGCCCAGCGCGGGCGTGGACATCGAAATCCGTCGCTCGATGTGGGATTTCTTGCGCGAGCTCAACGCGGCAGGCACCACAATCATCTTGACGACGCACTATCTCGAAGAAGCCGAGACGCTCTGTCGTGACATCGCCATCATCGACCGCGGGCGTATTGCCGAGGCCGATCGCATGGATCGCTTGCTGCTGACACTGCAGGCTGAGTCCTTCGTGCTGAGCCTGCGCGATCCGGTGGCCAGCGTGCCCAAAGTCGCGGGCTACGACATCCGGCTCGTTGATCCGCAGAGGCTCGAAATCGAGGTCAGAAAAGACCGTGATCTCAACGATCTTTTCACCCGGCTTTCAGCCGATGGTGTGCACGTGGTCACCATGCGTAACAAAGTCAATCGGCTCGAAGAAATCTTCATGCGTCTGGTAGACAAGTCGGGGGCTGCGGCATGAGCGCCAGTTTTGCCAGTGTTCGCTGGATCGGCTTTCAGACTATCGTGCTACGCGAGAGCGGGCGCATTCTGCGCATTTGGGGTCAGACCATCGTGCCCTCGGCAGTCACGGCGGCGCTGTACTTCGTGATCTTCGGCAGTCTGATCGGTCGGCGTATCGGGCAGATGGACGGCGTCGATTATACGCAGTACATCGCCCCCGGCCTCATAATGATGGCGGTCATTACCAACGCCTATGCGAACGTCTCGTCGTCTTTCTTCGGCGCCAAGTTCCAGCGCTTTCTCGAAGAGATCTCCGTGTCGCCGCAACCCAACTGGGTAATCATTGCGGGGTATATCGGCGGTGGCGTGTTGCGCGGCCTGCTGGTGGGTCTTGTGGTAACGGTGATTTCTTTGGTTTTTACGCGTCTGCTGGTACATCATCTGTTAGTGACGGTAGTGGCGGTATTACTGACCGCTGTAGTATTTTCTTTGGCGGGCTTCATCAACGGTGTATTCGCCAAGAATTTCGACCAGGTGAACTGGATTCCTACCTTCATCCTCACGCCGCTCACTTATTTTGGGGGCGTTTTTTACTCCATCAATTTGCTACCGGAGTGGGCACGTACCTTGTCTTACGCCAACCCCGTTCTGCATATGGTTAACGCCTTTCGTTACGGCTTCCTTGGCCGCTCCGACGTCGAACTAGGTCTGGCGTTCGGCATCATGACCTTGGCGGCGCTAGCCTTGTTTGGCGTTGCGCTCTGGCTAATGGAGCGTGGCACCGGCCTGCGCGACTGAGGTCGCCGGGTCTGGCGCTCGTCCGCCACTCAACATGTACGAGCAATTCTATCCGCCGCGCTGGCTGAGCAGTGCGCACCTACAGTCGATCTTGCCGAGTTTGCCTGTGCGTCGAGTGTTGGTTGAGCGTCGCGCGCGTCCCTTGCTTACCGCAAGTCGCGAGTTGTTGCTCGATTGCGGGGACGGGGTCTGCTTGCAGGGGTTTTTCTCGGTGGCTCCGCCCACGATGAACGCAGTCACCAGGTCTCTTGTGGTGTTGCTGCACGGTTGGGAAGGCAGCGCTCGCTCGCTATACGTGCTGTCGTTGGCGCAGACATTGCACGAGCATGGCCATGATGTCGTCAGGCTCAACCTGCGCGATCATGGCGATACGCACCACCTTAATCGCGAGTTGTTCCACTCGTGTCGATTATCTGAGGTAGTGGGCGCAGTGAAACGGCTGCAGTTTCTGTTTCCATTGCATCGGCTTGTACTCGCCGGGTTTTCTTTGGGCGGTAATTTTATGCTGCGGGTAGCTGCAGACGCCGAGCGCGCCGATTTACGCATTGAGCACGCCTTTGGTGTGTCGCCGGTACTCGATCCGGCCGCCTGTCTGGATGCACTCGAAACTGGCTGGTCGCTCTATCACGATTATTTTGTGCGCAAGTGGCTGCGGTCGCTGCGTCTGAAGCAGCAGGCTTGGCCCGGGACCTTAGACTTCAGCGAATTATTTAAGTCGGGAGACCTGCGGGCGATGACGCGCGAGCTCGTTTTGCAGCACTCGGACTTCGCCACAGTCGAAGAATACTTTCGCGGCTATGCTATCACCGAGGATCGACTCGCCGGTCTTCGCGTACCTGCTACGCTGATCACTGCTTTGGACGACCCCATCATCCCGGCCAAGGACCTCGCTCGATTGGCGCGACCACCGACCTTGCGGGTGATTACCACTACGACCGGCGGACATTGCGGATTTTTTGATTCTTTAAACGGCCCGGGCTGGGCGGATCGATTCATCCTGCGCTCGCTGGGAGCCACATCGGGGTCTGCTTGACCTAGAATCGGGTGATGCATCGACCCTTTCGCATGCGTGTCGTTTTGTTGCTGGCGCTGCTGCTCGCCGGCTGCGGTGAGCTGCAGGACTGGCGCAGTACGCAGCGGGCCGATACGCTCGAGGCTTACGAGGCCTTCGTCGAGCAGTATCCGCAGAGTCAGTATGTACCGGTTGCACAGCGGCGCCTCGCTGATCTCGTCGAGCAGCGCGATTGGTTGATCGCCACCGAGTCCGATACAGCCGAGAGCTACCGAGCCTTCATCAACAATTATCCGAAGGGACGTTGGATGCGCGAGGCGCGTGTGCGCCTGCAGAATTTTCTATCGACGCCCGGCGTGCTGGGCCCGGCGGCGATCGAACCGGTCGAGTCTCCAGAGCCGCCCGGCATGCTGCCGAACGCCCCGGCACCGATCGAGGACACGATGCCGGGCGGCGAGAAAGATGCGCATGCCAAAACGAGCGCCGACACGAGTGCCAATACGAGAGCCGAGACGAGTCCGAGCTCGCCGCCAGCCGCGCCGCTTGTTGCCGCACCTGCGGTCAACGTCGAGCCAGCGCCCGTCACCCATCGTATCCAGCTCGGAGCTTATTCGAGTCGCGAAAAGGCCCTCGAGGCTTGGCGAGAGGTGCGGGCCCGCCACGTCGAACTGCAGGGTCTGGTCTCGCAGGCCGTGCTCGGCTCGAACGGCAAGGTCGAGATCTATCGGCTACAGGCCAGTATCGCCAGCGAGGAGCGCGCACGCGAGATCTGCCGAGTGCTGCTCGCAGCGCGTCAGGGCTGCGTATACGTAACGCCAGGACGCTGATTTTCAGCTGCGCTGCGAATCATCGATCACCCGAGTATGTACGAAAATTTCTTTGGTCTGACCGAACCGCCATTTTCGATCACGCCCGACCCGCGCTATCTCTATCCCAGTGCGCGGCACACTGAGGCACTCGGCCATCTGTTCTATGGCGTGAGTGCGGCAGGGGGTTTCATCCAACTCACTGGTGAAGTGGGTACCGGTAAGACCACGGTAGTTCGCTCGCTACTCGCCCGCGCACCCGCCGATGTCGATATCGCGCTCATTCTCAATCCGCGGGTGACGGTTACCGAGTTCCTGCAGACGATTTGCGAGGAATTGGGCGTGGCCGTAACTGTCGATGATCGCAATAGCGTGAAATCTTTGGTCGATGCCTTGACAGCGCGGCTGCTCGAGGCTCATGCGGCGGGGCGGCGTGTCGCCGTACTGATTGACGAGGCGCATCTTCTGGAGCGCGATGTGCTCGAGCAGGTACGACTGCTGACGAACATCGAGACTGCGACTCGCAAGTTGCTGCAGGTGATCCTCATCGGCCAGCCAGAACTGAGCGATTTGCTCACCCGAGAAGACATGCGCCAAGTCGCACAGCGGATCACGGGTAGACTGCATCTCGATCCGCTGTATGCAGAGGAGACTGCCGCCTATGTTCGTCACCGTTTGCGAGTCGCCGGTGCCACCCAAGAAATCTTCACGCCGGCCGCACTGCGTGAATTGCATCGTCAGGGTCGGGGGCTGCCGCGTCTCGTCAACGTTATTGCCGACCGTGCAATGCTTGCGGCATTCGCGAGTGATCGCCACGAGATCAAACCCGCGATCGTGCGAGTGGCCGCAGCCGAGGTAGCCGGAACAACCCGACGCACGCGGCCATGGATTTGGCTGGCGATCGTGGCGACTGCGCTGGCGATTGCTAGCACCGCGTTGGTGTGGCTACGCTGACGAATTTCGCCGTACTGCCGTGCAAAGAAAACACGAGACCAATTTATGAAGATACCCTCGAATAGGCGCTACTCAGCAAGACTGTTTCTCTCGGTGATCGTAACGTGGTTAGTGATCGATACCGCGGTCGCCGCGCCTGCCACCGCCACGCCTACGACGAAAGAGGACGATTGGGTAGCGTTTGGGCGCGATCCCGGAGGCAGTCAGTACTCGCCGCTCGCGCAAATCGACGCCAACAATGTACGTAATTTGCGTCGGGCATGGACGCATCGCAGCGGCGATTTCATTGACGCACCCTCGCCGAAGGGATCTATATTGCAGGCAACCCCCGTGCATGTGAATGGAACGCTCTATTTCTGCACGCCGTTCAATCGGGTGTTTGCGCTCGATGCAGAAACCGGACGCGAGCGCTGGGTATTCGACCCGCATAGCCCTGATCCGCAGACGGGTCGTGAGGCCCTCAGCCCTCCGCGGACCACGGCCAGTCGCTGTCGCGGTGTTGCTTATTGGGACAGTGCCTTGACAGCTGACTCTCTGACAGCAGACCTGACGAAATCAGCAGCCGAGACGCCGTGTCGGCGCCGCATCTTCAAGAACGGCGAAAACGCGCGTGTCTACGCGCTGGACGCTGATACTGGCGCTCTATGCGCCGATTTCGGCTCTGCAAAGGGACATCCCGGCTGGGCGTCGCATGCCGACTACGAAAATCACGGCGAAGGCGTCATGGCTTCATCTACCTCGCCGCCAGCCGTGTTGGGGGACATCGTGATCGCCGCGATGGCGGTCAATGATGGTATCGCCAACGCTAAAGACGGCATCGTGCGCGCTTTCGATGTCCGCAGTGGCGAGTTACGCTGGGAGTTCAACCCGATTCCGCCCGAGTTTCGCAGCCGAAGCGGGGCGGCGAACGTGTGGTCGACGATCAGCGTCGATGTGGCGAACAACCTCGTGTTTCTGCCCACCACGAGTCCATCGACCGACTACTACGGCGGCGGACGTCGTTTCGAGATGCCGTTAGCGAATGCCATTGTCGCGCTCGATGGCGCGACGGGCAAAGTCGTCTGGTCGCGACAAGTGGTCCGCCACGACTTGTTCGACTATGACCTCGTGAGTCATCCGCTGCTGGTCGACATCCGTCGCGATGGCCTTATCGTGCAGGCCGCCCTGCTACAGACAAAGATGGGTTGGCTGTACGGATTCGATCGCCTAACGGGCGAGCCGCTTTGGCCCATTGTTGATCGCGAGGTGCCAGCGAGTGATGTGCCGGGCGAGGCGGCTGCAGCGACGCAGCCAGTGCCGCAGGGTATGGCGCCCTTCGCCAGACAGACTCTGCAGCGCAAAGATTTGTTCGGCATCACGCCCCTCGATACGTATGCTTGCAGACGCCGTTTCGACGAGTTGCGCTACGAGGGCATGTACACGCCGCCCTCCGTTCGTGGCTCGATACTCTTTCCGTCGGCCTTGGGCGGCGGTAATTGGGGTGGCGCCGCTTACGATCCAGCGACCAATTCGCTGATCCTCAAAGCCGAAAACCTGGCGACGGTACTGCGGGTGATTCCGAAGAAAGACTCTGCCGAAGATCAGCAGGCGCCCAAAGATTATCTGACTCGACCTTTAGTCGGTACACCCTATCGGATCGAAGGTGAGCTCTTCAATTCGCCCCTCGGTGTACCGTGCACGCCGCCGCCCTGGGGCACACTGATGGCGCTCGATCTCGGAACCGGCCAAGCACGCTGGAAAATCCCACTGGGGCAGATTCGTCGCGCGGGCGTGACCGTTCCCAAGGGCGCCGGTTGGGGCTCACCGAACGTGGCCGGACCCATGACGACAGCGGGCGGGCTGGTGTTCATTGGCGCCACGATGGATTCGAAGTTGCGAGCACTCGACACCCGCACGGGCAAAGAATTGTGGTCGGCCGATCTGCCAGTCCCCGGCATGGCCGTTCCCATGACGTACTCCGTCGATGGCAAGCAATACGTGGTCATCGCGGCTGGCGGCAACGCCCAGGTGGGTACGCCTATCGGCGATTATTTGATCGCTTACGCCTTGCCCGACTGAGCGAGCAGCCGGGTCAGCAGGGCGAAAATGCCGTCGCCGTTCGCGCGCGTGGCCCATTGCACGTTCTGAGCGCGGTCCGGCTGCGAGCGGAATTCGACGGCCGTATGGCCCGCAGTCAGAGCCGATTCCGTTTCGATATCGACGTGACAGCGCCTAAATTCGAACAGCGAAGGATCGATCAGCCAAGCGATCGGGCAGGGGTCATGCAGGGGTGAGCCTTGCTCGTGCGGTCCATTGGCAGGTAGCGCATTGGAGAACTCGAGCAGGTCGTGCGCCGTACCTGCGACCGAAGTGTCGAGCGCCGCAAGCGACGCAATTCTTGCGGGTGTGGCTCGAACCTGATGAGTCGCATCGAGGCCGAAGGCATATACCGGTGGTCCCGCATTGAAAACCACCTGCGCCGCGTGCGGATCTGCGTAGATATTGTATTCGGCAGAGGGCGTGATATTCCCGCCTGCGCTGCGCGCACCACCCATGACCGCGAATTCGCGAACCCCGCGCAGTACCCCGGGACGATGCTGTATCGCGGTGGCGATATTGGTCATCGGCCCGGTGATCACCAAAGAAATCGAGGCGGCCGGCGCAGTCGTCAGTTCGCGGATCAGAAACTCGACTGCATGCAGTGCCTCCGGACCTTTGCGCGGCGTTCGTATCGGCAGATCGCCGAGGCCTGACTCGCCATGAAAATGACCGGCTCCCACAGGCTTACGCTGCATGGGCTGTGCGCAGCCCGCGTACACGGGAGTATCCTCCCGAGCCGCGATTTCACGGATCAGACAGGCGTTACGGGCGGTCAGGGTGGCAGCAACGTTGCCGGCGACGGTCGTGATACCGCGCAGATTGAGCATGTCGCTCGCGGCAAACGCGAGCAGCAGGGCAACGCCGTCGTCGACCCCTGGGTCACAATCGATGATGACCGCAGACGTGTGCATTCAGGCGGGTAGTGCGTCCCAATAAGCCTCGATGCGCTTACGTATCGCGGCATCGGGCAGACGCCCTTGCGCAGCACCGAGATTGTCTTCGAGATTTGCGACTTTGGTCATGCCCGGAATCGCACAGGTGACCGCCGGATGCGAGACGACATACTTCAAAAAAAGTTGGCCCCAGCTGCGCGCATCGAACTCCGCTGTCCAGTCCGGTAATTTTTGTTCACGAACACGGCCGAACAGATTACTGTCGCGTCGGCCGCCAAAGGGCAGATTGACCAGTACGGCAATGCCTTTCTCGGCTGCCAGTGGTAGTACCTCATCGGCGGCGCCACGATTACCGAGCGAGTAGTCAACCTGAATGAAGTCCAGCTTTTGCGTGCGCATGAGACGCAACATGTCGGGATACTGTGCGTCCTGTGAGGTGGTGATTCCGACGTAGCGAATCCGCTTCTCAGCCACCCAGTCCGCCATCAGTGGCAGCAGCGCCTCGGCGCCGATCAGGTTGTGCACCTGCATCAGCTCAATGAAATTGGTCTGCAATCGACGCATCGATTCATCCATGCTGGCGATGCCCTCTTCGCGCGTGCCCCCGCGTGCCGTGACCTTGGTGGCAACGAAGGCCTTCGATCGATTGCCGATCTCGGCAAGCAGCTCGCCGATCAAGCGCTCGGATTCGCGATAGAGAGGGGCCGTATCGATGACGCTGAGGCCAGCAGCCGTGAGCCGTTCGAGCACGGCACGACGGGCTGCCCGCTCTTCTGGCGTGGTCGGGCTGTAATTGTTGGTGCCGACGCCAATGAGAGGAATCTTTTCGCCGCTCGACGGGATGATCTTGCGCAGCAACCCTGCAGCGAATGTCGGTGCACCCGTTGCCGCAAAGCCGGCGACGGCACCGCTCGCCATGCCGAGCAGTAAAGCCGTACGACGATTGATCAGCGCATTGATGATTCGATTGCTCAAAGGTGATCTCCAATGATGTGTCTGGACGGCAGTAGCAGCTGCGGCGTGGATGGCGTGCATTCTGGCGCGACTGCGCGCAGCAGCATCCATGCCAAACAAAGATTGGACGATATCACCGGAATCGGCAACTCGCGGTGAGCAGTACTTAGCGCCCGCAAGGTCGGCATCCCGGTGCCACTAAGAACCAGTGCCTCGGCGCGCCCCTGCGTGAGTTTGCGCAGCGCGCCTAGCGCATCGTCGCTGGTCATTTCATAGATGTCGTGGGTATCGGTGAGCGCTGGATCGACTCGCAGGCGTGTGACGATGTCGATGCCGGCGTCTTTCCAGTAGCGGTAGCCCGCCTCGGCGAGCCTTTCGGGGTAGGGCGAAATCAGCGCGATACGCTGTACGTCTAACGCTTGCAGTGTACCGCGAATGGCTTGTGCGGCCGTGATGACGGGGATGCCGCGTGTTTTCGCGGCCGCCGCCGTCAGCTCGTCCTCGAGCGCCGGGCCTGCGCGATAGCTCGAGCCTGTGCAGCCAAAGCCGAAGGCGGCCAGGCGCATCGACCCGAAGCTCGCAATCGCTTCAGGGATGTGTCGGATGTAATAGTCGAGGCGTGTTTCGACGTCTGGGGCCGGATGCACCAGGCGAGTCGCATAAACGGCGATGCCCTCCGGCAGGAGGGCGCGCAGTTCTGGTTCGACGGTGGGATTGGCCTGCGGCGTCGCCACACCCAAACGGGCGCGGGCGCCGTAGTCCGTGCTCATTCGCAAAGGCTTACGAGATACCCCTGAGCCACCGGTGACAAGCGCTTCATGGCAAGGGCGCGAGCCTTCGGTGCATCGACGAGATGCTCGAGCGGCCCGGATACGAGCATGCGCAGGACCTGCGGGTCCCTGCGGGACACGGCGGCCATTTTGTTGAGCACGGTGAAACCGCGGTAGATCTTGGCGCGCGGCGCGCCGCGGTTTTCGATGGAGCGAGCGAGGTATTGGCCGAAGCGGGAGTACAGGAAGTAGTCGTCGTCACCGACGTCGAAACGGGCTTCGGCAAAGAAGTCCGGGAAGTTCCTTTCTAGATACTGATTGACCTTGAGAAGACGGGGTCCAGGGTCGTTGTCTTGCGACGCTGCAATCTTCATTTCTTCTTGTCCACCTCCATCGGGTCCAAACAGCCATCTCTGGACGTTCCGAGCGGCACCACACCTCGCAACGCGCGCGAAAATTAAGACACACTGACCGCAAGTGCAATACCTTTGGACAAATTTTCTCTGGGATACCGCCCAATGACCGACGACTCACCACTCACGCTCGAGAGTTTTCGGGCTCCGCTGCACGCCTTAGTGTTTGGAGCGAGTGGCGGTATCGGCGCCGCTTGCGTCGATCTGCTGGCTCCGCACCCTTGCGTTGCCGCGGTTTATGCCGCGTCACGAACCGCGACGGCGCCGTGGAATTTCTCACTGGAGGACGAGGGCTCAATCGCAGGCGTCGCGGCGGCGGCGGCGGCCGCAGGCCCGCTGGATCTCGTCATCGTTGCTACGGGGGTGTTGCATGCCGAGAACCTGCTACCCGAAAAAACCTGGCGCAGTATGGATGCTGCTGCGCTCGCGCGCGCCTTCGCCGTGAATGCGACCGGGCCCGCGTTGATCGCCAAGCACACGCTCGGTTTGTTGCGGCGCGATGCCAAGTCGGTGTTCGCCTGTCTCTCGGCGCGTGTCGGTTCGATCGAGGACAACCGACTCGGCGGTTGGCATGCGTATCGCGCCTCCAAAGCGGCACTCAACATGCTGGTCCGAAGCTGCGCCGTGGAACTTCGCCAGCGTAACGCGGGCGCGCTCTGCGTAGCGCTGCATCCCGGCACGGTCGACACACGGCTTTCCAAGCCGTTTCAGGCGGGTGTGGAGCCTGCAAAACTCCTCACGCCGCAGCGCTCAGCGCGCGCGCTGCTCAGGGTGCTTGATCGCCTGACCCCTGCCGACAGCGGGCGACTCTGGGCTTGGGATGGGCGGTCCATTCCCTTTTAGTCCTGAATCGACCTCCCGAAGCCGGTGGTGGGTTCGGGGCCTGCTGGATAGCTCGCCGATTTGGGATGGACCCAGACGATGAGCGCGACCAAGACTGCCTCAGGCCCGACCGACCCAGGCTGCAGGCAGATTCCGTGGCGATCGGGCTTAAGCAAAACACCGATGGCAAGACCGGAGCAGTTTTATGTGTACTCCACCGGCACCAACCAGCTCGGCGAGATCGTGCTCAAACGCCGCCGTTGGGTGATGGAGAACAACCGTGATCGCACGCGCCCCGCCCCGGAGGCTATCGTTTCGCTACCGCCATCTGGTGTCTTGCCGGCTGATTTTTATGTACCTATGACTTTGTTGTGCGAGGGGTATGACAGCGCCCGAACCAACGATCAATTTTTTTGGACGATTACGCTATTGGTGAGCACATCTATCATGTCGATGGCGGGTGGATCGAGGAGTGCGAGTACATGCTCGCGTCCAAGCTGCATAAAAATACGGTCAAGATACATTTCAACCAGCATTTCGAGCGCGAGGGTAGGTTCGGCAAGCGTATCGTCCACGGCGGTCACGTCATCAGTATTGCACGCTCTCTATCGTTCTCCGGGGCTCGCGAATGTGCTGATGGTGGCGGCTATCCACGGTGGCAAACATGCCGCACCGACTTTCGCAGGTAACACACTGTACGCGTGGTCGGAGGTGCGTGAGTGCGAAATCTTGCCGGGCTGCGCCGATATCGGTGCGCTGCGTTCGCTTACGGTCGCGACTAAAAATCGCTCCTGCAGTGACTTTCCCGGGCGGGAGGGCGGTCGTCAGCTTGATCCCTCGATAGTGCGCGACATCGACTGGTCTGTGCTCATGCCGCGTCGTGTTTGGTCGGTCAGTTCCCGGCTGCCAGGATGATCGCAATAGCTTGATCTTATTGAGCACGCTTTTTGTTGATCTTGGTCTCCGGCTGCTCGAGGCGGCGCGCGAGTTCGTTGACACCGGCGAGTACTGTACGCACATGAAAGAAGGTGCACGCGATCTCAGCGTAACCTCGTAAGACCGGGCACGCGGTCATAAACCGCGTCAAAACTCAACATATTTTCGATGTTCTGTCGTTGCATGATGGCGACATGTAACGCGGCGCGCACAGGCAGCGTCGGGTACTGCAACACGAGTTGCTTTGCACGCTCCACAGTCTCGCGATCGACCGCGATCACTTCATCTACCACACCCAGCAGCGCATCCATGGCCGTTTGGATGCCGCCACGACGTTCGATGGCGGTATATCGATGCAGGATTTCGACGAGCACCTCGGAGTCGGTAACGAGTCGCACACGCTGGGTCACGAGGGCCTCGAGTCGCCGCTGTGCATCGACCTTGTTCGGGTGTGCAGCACCGACGAGATACATTGGTACGTTGGAATCTATGAAAACCATCTTGCGAGCCCCATAACCACCACGGGCGTTTCAATAACCGCGCTCAACTTCACTCGTCAGCCGCTCGATGGGACCGGTCGGCGCGCTACTACGCACGGCAGCGCGGATCGCCGCGAGTTTGCGGTCGATATCCGCCGTTGACGCTTCGCGTCGCGCCGCAGCCAAGGTCTGCCGGACCCATTCCGCGACCGTCATGCTGCGACTCGCCGCCGCGGCCTGCAGGGCGGCGTATTCGGCATCGTCGAACAGAACCTGCAAACGCTTTGTCATATAGTTAGTTTGATTGACTCATTATAATGAGTCAAATGGCCGCTTATGCTTTTAGAAAGCGGTATCGGGCGTTTATAGTGCGACCGGGGGAAGTTCGGAGATCACTCGGAAATCATGATGACCAAGACGACCGTCCAGGTAGCGGCAGCTCGAGTCACCCGCCCCGACAAACAGGGCCTCTACGACCCTGCCAACGAACGCGATGCCTGTGGATTCGGCTTTGTCGTCAATATCGAGGGGCGAAAGTCCAACAAGGTTCTGCGAAATGCGATCGAGGTTCTGAAAAACCTCGACCACCGGGGTGCCTGCGGTTGTGAGGTCAACACCGGGGATGGTGCGGGCGTACTGATGCAGATGCCGCACGCCTTCCTGAAAAACGCCGCCAAGAAGTCACACATCACCCTGCCCGAGCCCGGTGAGTACGCCTGCGGACTGATCTTCATGCCGCGTAATGCCACGCAGCGTCGGCGTATAGAAGAAATCTTTGCCCGCGTGGTTCAGTCAGAGGGGCAGATCTATCTAGGTGGGCGTACCGTGCCCACTGACAACTCCATGCTCGGCGAAACGGCGCGCGTCAGCGAGCCCTTCATTCGCCAAGTTTTCGTGCAGCGCGGCCCCGACACGCCCGATGCCGACGCATTTGAGCGCAAGCTCTATGTCATTCGCAAGCGCGCCTACAATGAAATCCGCGTATCGACAATCGGCGGTGCTGAGTACTGGTATGTCGCGAGTCTTTCGCACAAGACGCTGGTATACAAGGGAATGCTGCTGACCATGCAGCTCGATCAATATTTTCCTGATCTCCGCAATCCCCTGATCGAGACTTCAATCGCCCTCGTGCACTCACGCTTTTCGACCAACACGTTCCCGAGCTGGGATCGTGCTCATCCATATCGTTACATCGCCCACAACGGAGAGATCAATACGCTGCGCGGCAACATCAATTGGATGCGCGCACGCGAGGCCGTGCTCGAATCGCAGCTCCTTGGTGACGATACGCGCAAGCTCGCGCCGATCGTCAACGTCAACGGCAGCGATTCGTCGATGTTTGATAACGTCCTCGAACTCATGGTGCTCGCAGGACGTTCGCTGCCGCACGCCATGATGATGATGATTCCGGAGCCTTGGTCGAAGCACGAATCTATGGACCCGGCGCGTCGTGCGTTCTATCAGTTTCACTCATCGCTGATGGAACCCTGGGACGGGCCGGCCGCCATTGCCTTTACCGACGGCGTACGCATCGGCGCAGTACTCGATCGCAACGGCCTGCGCCCGGGTCGTTACTACGTCACCAAGGACGGCATGGTCGTAGTGGCCTCGGAGGCCGGCGTACTCGAATTTCCCCCGGAACAAATCGAGCGGAAGGGTCGTCTGCAACCCGGGCGCATGTTCCTCGTCGATACCGAGCAGGGCCGCATCGTCGAAGACGAAGAAATAAAACGTTCGGTCTGTAACGAGTGGCCCTATGCCGAATGGCTCGGCGAGCATCTTGTGTATCTAAAAGAATTGCCGCCGGCACCACAATTGCCGGTGTCCGAACCTGACCTTCTACTCGCGCGTCAGATCGCTTTTGGCTATAGCTTCGAAGATCAGAGATTATTGATGGCACCAATGGCCCGCGACGGCGTCGAGGCCGTCGGTTCGATGGGCAACGATACGCCGCTGGCTGTGCTGTCGAAGCGACCGCGGCTGGTCTACGACTACTTCAAGCAACTCTTTGCGCAGGTGACGAACCCGCCCATCGACAGTATCCGCGAAGAAATCATCACCTCGTCGGATGTCTGGCTGGGCTCTGAGGGCAATCTGCTCGACCCTAAGCCGACCGACTGTCGGCGTATCGAGCTGAAAGCGCCTGTCGTCACCAACGAGGAATTCGCGAAGATCCGCCGAGTGGCGCTGCCCGGACTCAAGGTCGGGACGGTCTCACTGCTATTCCGCGTGGCGCGCGGCGAAGAGGGTCTTGCGAAAGCGATCGAACAGATGCGCGAGGAAGCCCGACGCCTCATCGAAGAGGAGGAGGTGAACATTCTGCTGCTCAGCGATCGTGGCGTGACCCGCGAGATGGCGGGCATTCCCTCATTGCTCGCCGTATCGTCGTTGCACCACTATCTCATCCGAGAAGGCCTACGCATGCGGGCCTCGCTCGCGATCGAAACTGGCGAAGCGCGCGAGGTACATCACTTCGCACTGCTGATCGGTTATGGCTGCAGCGTTATCAATCCCTATCTCGCCTTCGAAACGCTCGACGGCATGATCCGCGATAACCTGCTGCCCAACGTCGATCACAAACTCGCCTGCATCAACTTTGCCAAGGCGGCCACGAAAGGTGTGGTCAAAGTAATGTCGAAGATGGGGATTTCGGCTGTGCAGAGTTACCACGGCGCGCAAGTGTTCGAGGCTGTTGGTCTGCGACAGGACGTGATCGACGAATATTTCACTGGTACCGCTTCACGCGTCGGCGGTATCGGACTCGATATCATCGCCTCGGAAGTATTGATGCGGCATCGCGCGGCGTTCCCAGAGCGCCCCGCGGGCGATCAGGTGCTGCCGACCGGTGGTCAGTATCAGTGGCGCGCTGACGGCGAATTCCATGTTTTCAACCCGGAAAGCATTCACCGTCTGCAAAAAGCGGTACGCACCGGTAGCTATTCAACCTTTAAGTCCTATGCGGAGCTGATCGACGACCGAGCTAAAAATCTTTCCACTTTGCGCGGTCTGCTCGATTTTAAGAAAGGAGACTCGATCTCTATCGACGAGGTCGAGCCGATCGAGAGCATTATGAAGCGCTTCAAGACGGGTGCCATGAGTTATGGCTCGATCAGTAAAGAGGCGCATGAGACGCTCGCCATTGCGATGAATCGCATCGGTGGCAAGAGTAACACCGGCGAGGGCGGCGAAGACCCTGATCGCTACGTGCCGCTGCCGAATGGCGATTCGAAGAATTCTGCGATCAAGCAAGTCGCCTCGGGCAGGTTTGGCGTGACTAGTGAATATCTCGTTCAGGCCAAAGAAATTCAGATCAAGATGGCGCAGGGAGCGAAGCCGGGCGAAGGTGGGCAGCTGCCGGGTACCAAGGTCTATCCGTGGATCGCTAAGGCCAGGCACACCACGCCTGGCGTTGGTCTGATCTCGCCGCCGCCGCACCACGACATCTATTCGATCGAGGATCTTGCGCAGCTTATCCACGATCTTAAAAATTCGAATCGCGCAGCACGTATCAGCGTCAAGCTCGTGGCCGAGGTGGGGGTTGGCACCATCGCCGCGGGCGTCGCCAAGGCGCACGCCGACGTGGTGCTCATCAGCGGCCATGACGGCGGGACCGGAGCGTCGCCACTGACTTCGACAACCCACGCGGGTTTGCCGTGGGAGTTGGGGCTCGCAGAGACGCATCAAACACTGGTACTCAATAATTTACGCAGTCGTATCGTGGTCGAAGCCGACGGACAGCTGAAGACGGGTCGCGATGTGGCCATTGCCGCCCTGCTCGGTGCCGAGGAATTCGGTTTCGCCACGGCGCCGCTGGTTTCGGTGGGCTGCATCATGATGCGTGTCTGCCATCTCAATACCTGTCCGACCGGCGTGGCGACGCAAGATCCGCGTCTGCGCGAGCGTTTCGCCGGCAGGCCCGAACATGCTGTTAATTTCATGCGCTTCATCGCCATGCAATTGCGCGAGCTCATGGCCGAGTTGGGCTTTCGCAGTGTTAACGAAATGGTCGGTCGCGTCGATCGCCTCGAGCCGAGGGCGGCCATCGATCACTGGAAGGCGCAGGGCTTCGACTTCAGCAATATCCTGTATCAGCCCGACTCAGGAACCGAGGTCGGCCGGTACCAGACCATAGAGCAGGATCACGGTCTCGAAAAATCGCTGGACGCTACCACACTGCTCGATCTGTGCCGGCCGGCCATCGAGCAGGGGGCGAAGGTCGAGGCAAGTCTGCCGATACGGAATGTCAATCGGGTGGTGGGTACCATCACGGGTAGCGAGATCACAAAGAAATGGGGTCCACAGGGTTTGCCCAACGACACCATCCGGATTCGCTTCAAAGGCTCGGCGGGACAAAGCTTTGGCGCTTTCATGCCGCGGGGTATGAGTTTCACGCTCGAAGGCGATGCCAATGATTACGTGGGCAAAGGGCTCTCCGGTGGTCGCATTGCGGTGTTCCCGCCAAAGAGCTCAACCTTCAAGTCCGAAGAAAATATGATCATCGGCAACGTTGCGCTCTACGGCGCGACCTCGGGCGAGGTGTTCATTCGCGGGCAGGCCGGTGAGCGGTTTGCGGTGCGTAACAGCGGCGTCGACACCGTCGTCGAGGCGATCGGTGATCATGGTTGCGAATACATGACGGGTGGCCGTGTGGTGGTATTGGGGCCGACGGGGCGCAACTTTGGCGCCGGCATGTCGGGCGGCGTTGCGTATGTGCTCGACGAGTGTGGGCAATTTCAGGCACGAATCAACGTGCAAATGGTCGAGGTCGAGCGGGTCGAAGATCTGACAGAGGCCGAGGCTCTGCGAAGTTTGGTTGTCCGTCATATCGAAGCTACGGGTAGCACCCATGCGCAGCGCATCCTCGATGCCTGGGAAGTGAAGTTACCGAAATTCGTACGTGTGATTCCGAAAGACTACAAGCGCGTGTTGGCCTGCCTGCAGCGTGCCCATGATCAGGGTCTCTCCGGCGATGAGGCTACGATGGCCGCCTTCGAAGAAAACTCACGCGATCTGTCTCGCGTAGGAGGTAACTGAGATGGGTAAGCCAACCGGATTCATCGAGTACCTGCGCGAGACCCCACTCGATCGCTCGCCGCTCGAACGGGTGCGCGACTGGAAGGAATTCCACCACCACCTTGACGAAAAAGGTTTGCGTAATCAGGCAGCTCGTTGCATGGATTGCGGAGTACCGTTCTGCCACACCGGCAAGTTGATTAGCGGCGGTGCTTCGGGCTGCCCCGTAAACAATCTCATTCCCGAGTGGAACGATCTCGTTTATCGGGGTCTCTGGCGTGAAGCACTCGATCGCCTGCACAAGACCAATAATTTTCCGGAATTCACCGGCCGTGTGTGCCCCGCGCCCTGCGAAGGCTCCTGTGTGCTCGGCATCAATGCACCTCCGGTGACTATCAAAAATATTGAAAATACTATCATTGAGCGTGGCTTCGCAGAGGGTTGGGTCAACGCCGAACCACCAGCGATGCGGACCGGCAAGAGAGTTGCCGTGGTGGGTTCCGGACCCGCAGGCTTGGCGGCTGCGCAACAACTCAACCGAGCCGGGCATTCGGTCACCGTGCTCGAGCGCGCTGATCGTCCAGGCGGGCTGCTGATGTACGGCATTCCCAATATGAAGCTCGGGAAAGAAGAAGTGGTGATGCGCCGCATCCGCTTGCTGGAGCAAGAGGGCATTAAGTTCGTTTGTAAAACGAGTATCGGTGACAACTACGAAGCGCAGATGATGCGCAAAGATTTCGACGCCATCGTGCTGTGTACGGGGTCTATGCAGCCGCGCGATCTCGGGATCGAAGGCCGTAAGCTGGCCGGCGTACATTTTGCGATGGACTACTTGACCGAGGCCACGCAAGCCGTGCTCGGCAAGGGGCCGGCGAAAGCCAAAATTCACGCTAAGGGGCTCGATGTTATCGTTATCGGTGGTGGCGATACGGGTACCGACTGCGTGGGTAGTGCGATGCGACAAGGCTGCCGCACACTCACGCAGTTCGAAATCTTGTCTAAACCGCCACTCGAGCGCGCCGACGACAATCCTTGGCCGGAGTGGCCGCGCGTCTACAAGATGGACTACGGCCAGGAAGAAGCAGCCGCGAAATTCGGTAAAGATCCGCGTGCGTATTTGACCGCCGTCAAAAAATTCGTGGGTGACGATCAGGGTCGTGTCAAAGAGTTGGTTACGGTCGATGTCTGTTGGCAACAGAACGATTGCGGTCAGCTGGTGCCCGTTGAGCAGGTGGGAACCGAGCGCACACAGCCGGCGCAGCTCGTGTTGCTGGCGATGGGCTTTGTCGGTCCGGAAACCGGTTTGCCGCAGGATCTCGGTCTGGAGCTCGACGAGCGGCGTAACGTCAAGGCGACGTACGGTGAGTATGCGACCAATGTGCCGGGGGTGTTTGCAGCCGGCGATTGTCGCCGCGGTCAGAGTCTTGTGGTGTGGGCGATCAACGAGGGGCGTGGGGCCGCGCGCGAATGTGATCGCTGGTTGATGGGTAAGACCGATCTGCCCTGATCTGAAAGATTCATCGACCGAAAAAATCAGTTCAAAAAAAACCCCGCGTTAGCGGGGCTGTTTTCAAAGGCACCAACACTCCCGGGTCGGTTAATTAAGGCCGCCACAAAAGAGCGACACCGCGGGCGCAAATGCGTTCCGGCTTGAACCCTTGCAAGGTTCCCGGGAGCCGCCAATCGAGGCCGCTTCCCGACCGTGCCCGTGCCAACCGCCCGGGTTTTGAGTTGTTTGTTTCACGCATCGTATTTTCTTCCGAAACACAGACGTGTGATGCAAATAAGCATCAAAACCCACGAAGCCCTACAAATCAGATACTTACGCGTCGTCTGATTGCTACGTGTGGGAAGAGTATACACCACGATTGTGGCAACGGAAGTGTGGGGAATGCGACAGCTGTCACGAAAGCGCGACCTCGTGTGCGACCGCTCGATGCCGTCAGTTACCCCAGTGCGGTCCGCCCGAGAGTTCGACTAACTCATAATACGTTTGCATGTAGCCCGCCACCTGCCCTTTGAGGAAAAGGTATTCGCCATCGGCGGTACACCAGACATCGTAGGGCGGATGCTCCTGAGGCAATTCGGGATTGGCCACGAACTGGAAATGTAGCGCATCGAAGGTGCCGGCTCCGACGGTCACTTTTTCGACGCCCACGAACACGATATTAAGGCCGATCGAGAACAGCATTGGACCTGTGGCGCCGCGGTGGTCGGGTGAGGACAACAGCATCTGCTTGATGCGCTGCACCTCGCCCATTTTTTTCTGGTCGATCAGTCGCAGGTGCCAGGCGTCGCAGGCGATGGCGTGGTTCTGGAAGGTGAGCAGCGGCGTGGCAAGGTCTACACGCTGCGAGACGCGACCCTCGAGTGAGGTGAAGGATTCGCATTCGGCGAAGTCGGGATGAAAGCGAAACCAACCCGAACCCATGAATTTGCTGCCTACCGAGAGCCGCACAAAACAATCGGCCGGCATCCAGTGCGCGTCGAGCGAGTAAGTGATATCGCGCATGACCGACGGCCGATCGTCGATTTCGCAGTGAGCGGTGCAAGTGCGCGTGCCATCGGCGTGCACATCGATGCGAAAGTATTCGCGGCCACGTTCCTGGTTGAGTCGCCCCGGCTTCTTGCTCGTGTAGAGCACTTTGCCCATAACGCTGCGATGATCACGCTGCAGGATAGGGAGTTTCGGATCGGTGGGAGCATTGGCCATGGGTACAACCTCTATAGAACTATCTGCGTAAAGAATTTCGCCGGAGGACTTCGAGTCTAGCGCTCAGGATCCGGGTGTTGCCCATTGGCGCACTTCACGCGTCGCAGCGCGGAAATACGGCAGGTTATAGACCAGCAAACTGCCGCAAATCACCGATACAGCAGCGGCCACTATGAACATCGAGTAGCGCAGCTGAGCCTCGTCGGCGAAATAAAAATCGGTGACGAGGGCGACGGCGGTTGGACCGATGAAAAAACCTACGGCGTTAAGCACGAAATAGTAGATTGCTACCACTTGCGCGCGCATGGTCGGAGGTGCAATCGACACCACCGCAGCAGCGCCGGCAGCGGTTGGCGCGGCAGCGCCGAGAGTCGCAGGGATCAAAAACAGCACTGCAAGCAGTGGCGTTGGCATCAGCGTGAAGAGACAGTATCCCGTCGCCATCACCAAGAACGAAGCAAGGCAGACCCGCACATAGCCGTCTTCGTAACGCCTCTGGAAGTAATCACTCATCCAACCGCCGATCAGTACACCCATCAAGCCGAAGACGATGGTGATGACGCCACGCCATTGCACCCAAAGGCCGAGTTGCTCCGGCGTCAAAGCGTAGGTGCGTCGCAGGAACTCGGGAATCCAAAAGCCTATGCCATAGGCCATGATAGCGAGTCCCGACAGCGCAAAGAACAACACGAAAAAAGCGCGCCAGCGACTCGTCAGATGGGCAAGAGTTTTGAGCACGGGCGTAGCGATGGGCTTCGCCCCCGAAACTAGGAATTCACGCCTGATAGGCTCGCGAACGGTGAGTACCAGTAACGCGATCAACAGTCCCGGCAGACCAACGTAGATGAACATCAGCTGCCAGGGTTCGTACCAGCCGACGAGGGGCAGTTCGACGGGGCCTGCCTCCTTGAGTTTAGGATAGACCGCACCGCCGAATATGAAGGCGAGTCCACTACCGCTCGAGACCCCGGCGGTGTAGAGACCAATCGCCCGACCGATCTTATCCGGCGGAAAGTAATCTTTGAGTAATGAAAGTGCAGAAGGATTGAGCGCTGATTCGCCGGCCCCAACACCGACTCTCGCCAAAAATAACGCTGCATACGAGGTCGCGAAACCGCAAGCGGCAGTCATCACACTCCAGAACGCGATCCCCCAGAAAATGAGCCAACGCCGATTGCCGCGGTCTGCCAACCACGCGATGGCGACGCCAAAGAACGTGTAAAATACCGCGAATGCGCCACCCAACAGCAGGCTCATCTGCGTATCGCTGATTTGTAAGCTGGCCTTAATATCAGGAACGAGCAAGGCAATGATTTCGCGATCGATGAACGCTAAAATATAGGCGAGAAGCAGCACCACGACGACATACCAGGCGTATAGCGGGCTAGGGTAGGGAACCTGCGTGCCCGAGGTGTTTGTGCTCGACATCGGCGTCATTCTCCTTTGCACGTCTTTAGGCGAGAGTCCTACTGCCGCTCGCAAGATCGTCGAAAAGAATCATCTTCGCAAGCGGCTCGGTTTTGATGGCGACACCGGTGTTGCGATCAATGATTACATTGACGACACAGGTGCCGTCGTGCGCGAAGGCTGCATCGAGCACTGCTTCGAGCTTGGCAGGGCTGCTCACCTGTAGCCCTGCGCAGCCAAAACCCTGCGCGACTTTTTCGTAGGGCGGAAAACCGAGCTCGGTGTTGACGGAGCGACCGATTGCCTGTGTTTGTGCGTGCAACTCCGTTCCCCAAGCACCGTCATTACCGATGATGCAGGTGATCTTGAGTCCCGCCTGCGCTGCAGCGTGCAACTCTGCAGGGTAAAACCCGAAAGCACCATCGCCGGTCGTCATGACGATCTGCCTGGGCTGGGTCCCGGTTTGCTCGGCGATTTCGCGCGCGGCCGCGGCGGCGCCCACGGCAAGCGGCGTGCCGACACCCATCGCACCCATCGGGTAGTGATCGAGAAACCCCGGTGCCTGCCGCACGGGTAGTGTAGCGTACATCCAATTCTGGATATCGGCGCCATCGCCGATCACGATCGCCGCGGCGTCCACATGTCGGGCAATGGCCCGCCCGAGAACGAGCGGATGGATGACATCTGTCGAAATCTTTGAGTCGGCCAGCGTATCAAGATATTGGAATCTGGCCTGTAGCGCATCGCGTACCCAAGCGGCTCGCCCCACCGTCTCGCTGGCCCGGGTCGTAACGCTATCGAGCGCCCCCAGTAGTTGCCGACAAGCGAGCCCGGCATTAGCGATGATCGCTACATCGATGCGACGATTGCGGGAGAGTTCTTCGGCCTCGATGTCGATCTGGATGAATTGTGCGTTTGCAGCGAAGCGTGGTGGCAGGCCATAGCCGAGACGCTGCTTCAGACGTGCGCCGATCACGCAGACCACGTCGGCCTCGTGCGCCACGAGCTGCATGAAGGGCCAGCTGAATGAACGAACGCCATCTTCAGGCACGAGTCCGCGGCCGAGTCCGTTACCTGCGATGGGCAGATCGCAGCGCTCGACGAGCGCGCGCAGCGCATCACTGGCCTCGCCATGGCAGGCACCTGCCCCCGCAATCAGCAGCGGTTTCTTTGCTGCCTGCAACAACTGCGCCGCGCGCAGAATGGCTGCAGAGTCGGCAGCGGGGCGGGCGGCCTGCGGGATGGGCGGCATTAAAGCGGCTGTATCGGTAACTTTGGCTTGCAGGAGCTCCTGTGG
>Ga0208048_1000054_pt1 | contig 62581 bp, 63 predicted proteins | sample Malawi_45m_30L_FD_184163 | JGI IMG/M metagenome (GOLD analysis project Ga0208048, IMG submission 184163) | Freshwater microbial communities from Lake Malawi, Central Region, Malawi to study Microbial Dark Matter (Phase II) - Malawi_45m_30L... | ecosystem: Environmental > Aquatic > Freshwater >...
GGCCCCATCCCCCCGGCCCCCGATCTGCAGCAGGCGGCCCTGGACAACGCCATCGCCACCGTGCAGCAGCTCTACAGCGACCTCTCCAACGGCAACGGCGAGGCGGCGCGCCAACGGATCGGCGCCGGGGCCGCGGACCAGTTCGACCTGGCCTTCTTCAGCCAGTTCCAGCGGGTGGGGGTGTCCGACCTGCGCGAGATCGGCCGCAGCGGCGCCCTGGTGTCCCTGGAGGGGGTGGTGACGTTTGTGTACCCCGACGGCAGCAGCCAGAGCGAATCGCGCTCCTTCGTGGTGGACACCGCCACCCAACCGCCCCTGATCACCGCCAGCGGCTTCAACCAGGTGCTGAAGGCCCGCCAGTAAGCCAACAAAAAAGCCCCCGCGGAGCGGGGGCTGTGGGGATCAGGCGGTCCCGCAGAAGGTGACGTCGGGGAACTTGAGCTTGGCCTCGTCGAGGCTCTTGCCCTTGCCCTCCTCCTGCCAGTAGTTGATCACCTCGGTGGCCTTGTTGAGGATCTCAACGCGCTCGTTGTCGGTGATCCAGCTCTTGCCCTCCAGTTCAGTCTTGAGGGTTTCCCAGGCGTCCTCACGGGGCCAGAAGAAGTAGGCGGTGAGGGGGCTGGGGCCGCCACCCACGATCTGATCCACCGCCAGGGCCACGTTGTCGGGCAGCCACAGGATCTTCAGCAGGAAGCGACCCTCATCGGCCTTGGGGGTGCGGCCGGAGGGCACACCGTTCTCATCGATGGTGGCCGCCGCCAGCACGGCACTGGCACCTCGCAGCACAGGACGGCCTTCGGTGGTGTCCTCAGCGGAAACCTCGGCAGCGGCCGTCGCCACGGCGCTTTCAGCGCTCTCAGTGCTCATGGTGTCAGCGCTCAAGACTGAAGTGACAAACGACTAACCTACCAGCCGCTGTCGCCCCCACCCTGACGCCCCGGGCCGTTCTGCTGTTCGACATCGACGGAGTGATCCGGGATGTGGGGGGCAGCTACCGCCGGGCCATCGTGGAGACGGTGCACCACTTCGGCGGCCTGCGCCCGGAGCCCGCGGCCATCGACGGCCTCAAGGCCGAGGGCCGCTGGAACAACGACTGGGAGGCCTCCCTGGAGCTGCTGCGCCGGCAGGGTCAGGATCCCCTGCCGGCCTTCACGGAGCTGGTGGAGGTGTTCAACGGCTTCTATTTCGGCGGTGATCCCGAGGGCGACCCGGCCCAGTGGCGGGGCTTCATCGGCAGCGAGCCGCTGCTGGTGGACCGCAGCCTGTTCGACGGGCTGAGTGCCGCCGGTGTGCGCTGGGGGTTTGTGAGCGGAGCGGAGCCCCCCTCGGCGCGCTTCGTGCTGGAGCAGCGGCTGGGGTTGGCGACACCGCCGCTGATCGCCATGGGGGATGCCCCCGACAAACCCGATCCCACGGGCTTGCTGCGGCTGGCTGAACAGCTGCTGCAGGCCCCCCTCGGCGCAGGGTCTGCCCCCGTGGCCTACCTGGGGGACACCGTGGCCGATGTGCTCACCGTGGCGCGCGCCCGGGAGCAACGGCCCCAGCAACGGTTCATCAGCCTGGCGGTGCCGCCGCCGCACCTGCAGGCCGCCGCTGCATCCGCCCAGCGGGAGCGCTACGGGCAGCAGCTGCGGGCCGCCGGTGCCGATCGGCTGCTGGAGCGCACCGACCAGGTGCTGGCGGTGCTGGAGGCATGGCTGGCCTGAGGCCCCCGCAGGGGCCTCAGCGCTCCAGGGCCACGGGGGCCTTCAGGGCCGCCGCCGTGAGGTTTTCGTGGCCGTGGTCGGTCACCGCAACATCGTCTTCGATGCGGATGCCGATGCCCTTCCAGCGCTCGGCGATGGCGGGTTGCCCCTCCGGCACCGGCAGGCGATCGCTCACATAGAGGCCGGGCTCCACCGTGAGCACCATGCCCGGCTCCAGGGCCACGTGGTGTTCCCCCAGCCGGTAGGCCCCCACATCGTGCACATCCAGCCCCAGCCAATGGCCGGTGCGGTGCATGTAGAGGTGGCGGTAAGCCCCCTGCTCGATGATCCCGTCGGCGTCGCCGCTGAGCAGCCCCAGCTCCAGCAGACCCTCCACCAGCACCCGCACGGCCGTGTCATGCACCCCCTCGGCGGTCTGCCCGGGGGCCACCGCCGCCACCGCCGCCTCCTGGGCCGCCAGCACCAGCTCATAGAGGGCGCGCTGCTCACCGCTAAAGCGACCGTTGATCGGGAAGGTGCGGGTGATGTCGCCGTTGTAGTAGTCGTTCAGGGAGCAACCGGCGTCGATCAGCAGCAGATCGCCGTCCCGCAGCTCGGCGTTGTTGGCCGTGTAGTGCAGCACGCAGGCGTTGTCGCCGCCGGCCACGATCGAGCCGTAGGCCGGGCCGCGGGCCCCCTGCTCCAGGAAGTGCTGCTCAATCACCGCCTGCACCTGCCGTTCATTGAGCCCCGGGCGCGCCACCTGGCGGGCCAGCTCATGGGCCTCCGCCGAAATGCGCGCCGCCTCCCGCATCCGCACCAGCTCCTCGGGGGCCTTGCGCAGCCGCAATCCATGCAGCAGCGGGCAGGGGGCCACCAGCCCCAGGGCCGCCGCACCGCTGCGGGGGGCGCGATCGAGCTGGGCACCCCAGGCCTGCAGCACCAACGGCTCCACCGCCGGATGGCGGCCCACCCGGAAGGCGATCGCCTCAGCCCCCTTGAGGTAATCGGGCAACCGCTCCGCCAGTTCGCTGCGGGGATGGGCCTGATCGGCGCCGAAGCGCTCCACCGCCCCCTCGCACCCCCAGCGGAAGCCGTTCCACACCTCGGCGCTGGCCTCCTTGGGCTGCACGAACAGCACAAAACGCTGCCCCTCCGGCCGGTGGGGCAAGAACAGGGCCACCGCCTCGGGCTCGTCAAAGCCGGTGAGGTACCAGAAGTCGCTGTTCTGGCGGAAGGGCCACTCGCAGTCGGCGTGGTGCGTCACCAGCGGCGCCGCTGGGATCACCGCCGCCGCGCCCCCCAGGGCCTCCATGAACCGGGCGCGGCGCTCGGCGAACACGTCCTGGGGGATCAGCATGGGGATCGGCATCGGGATCCGGGCGAGGGGCGGCCCTGAGCGCGACGATGGCACAACCGCTGTAATGCATGCCGACTGCCCCGCCGCCCTTGGGTGCCCCCTCCAGCGCCGAACGCTCGGAACTGCTGCTGCGGCAGTGGCGGGCGGAGCTGCGGCTGAGCGACCGGGAGCGCTCGGCCCTGGGGCCGGAGCTCAAGGCCCTCGATCAGCAGCTGCGGGCCCTAGGGGAGCGGCGGCTGCGGGTCGCGGTGTTCGGCCGGGTGGGGGTGGGCAAATCGAGCCTGCTCAATGCGCTGCTGGGCCGCAGCGTCTTCGCCACCGATGTGGCCCATGGCTGCACCCGCCGCCAGCAACGGGAAGCCTGGCCGGTGCAAGTGCCGGGGTTGGCGGGGGTGGAGCTGGTGGACACCCCCGGCATCGATGAAATCGCCGCCCACGCGCGCCAGCGGCTGGCGGCACGGCTGGCGGTGGGGGCCGACCTGGTGCTGCTGGTGCTGGATGGCGACCTCACCACCCCGGAGGCCGAAGCGCTGGAGCAGCTGCTGGCGGCGGGCAAGCCGCTGCTGCTGGTGCTCAACCGCATCGACTGCTGGCCGGAAGACGAACGGGACGCCCTGATCGCCAGCATCCGCCGCCGCCTGCCCGCCCCGGCCCGCCAGCTGGAGCTGGTGGCGGTGGCCTCGGCGCCACGGCGGGCCCAGCTGATGGAGGACGGCCGGGTGCGCAGCGCCCCCCTGCCCCCACAGATCGCGCCCCTGCGGCGGGCGCTGCTGACGCTGTTGGACGAGCACGGCGCCCTGCTGCTGGGGCTCAATGGCCTGCGGGCCGCCGATCGCTTCGGCCAGCAGCTGCACCAATGGCGGCTGCAACGGGGCCGCAGCGCCGCCCAGGGCCTGATCGGCCGCTACGCCGCCCTCAAGGCCACCGGCGTGGCCGCTAACCCACTGCTGCTGCTGGACCTGGCCGGCGGCCTGGCCCTGGACACGGCCCTGGTGGTGCAGCTGTGTGAGCTCTACGGGCTGGAACTGGGGGGCGGCGGCGCCCGGGCCCTGCTCACCCGCCTCTCCGCCCAGAACGCCCTGCTGGGGGGCACCCAGCTGGGGATCCAACTGCTGCTGGGCGGCCTGCGCCAACTGCTGCTGCTGGCGGCCCCCCTGAGCGGCGGCCTCAGCCTGGCGCCAGCGGCCCCGGTGGCCCTGGCCCAGGCCGCCCTGGCGGTGCACACCACCCGCCTCACCGGGCGCCTGGCGGCGGCGGAACTGCTGCGCAGCGCCCAGCACGGCCGGCTGCGGCCCGCCTCACTGCTGCGGCGCCTGGCCCACCAAGATCCCCAGGCCCGGGCCTGGCTGCAGCAATGGCAGGGCCGTGAGGAACCCCGCCTGCAGCTGCAGACGCTGCTGCCATGAGCCAGCCGCCCCTGGCGTTGTTCGGCACCAGCGCCGACCCGCCCACCGCCGGCCATCGCGCCCTGCTAGCGGGCCTGGCCAACCACTACGGGCAGGTGGCCACCTGGGCCAGCGACAACCCGCTCAAGCAGCACGGCGCCCCCCTGGCGCTGCGGGCCGAGCTGCTGCAGGCCCTGGTGAACGACCTGGCCGATCCGCGGGTGGAGCTGGTGCAAAGCCTCAGCAGCCCCCGCGCCCTGGAGACCCTGGAGCGGGCCGAGGCGCGCTGGCCCCAGCGCCCGCTGGTGTTCGTGGTGGGGGGCGACCTGGCGGAGCAGGTGCCCCGCTGGCACCGGGCCGCCGAGCTGCTGCGGCGCTGCCGGCTGGCGGTGGTGCCCCGCCAGGGCTACCGCTTCGACCCCAGCTGCCTGGAGCCCCTGCGGCAGCTGGGGGGCACCCCGGAGCTGCTGAACCTGCCGGTGCCCGCCAGCGCCAGCTCCGCCATCCGGGAGCAACCCAGTCCGGAGCTGGTGCCGCCGGTGCTGTGGCAGGAACTGGTCAAGCACAATCTCTACGGATTGGGGGAGCCCGGCCCCGCTTCCGCCCGCTGATGCGCATCGCCCTCGCCCAGATCAATCCGCTGGTGGGCGACCTGCTGGGCAACGGTGCGCAGCTGCTGCAGGCCTGCCGCACCGCAGCCGATCGGGGGGCTGATTTGGTGGTGGCGCCGGAGCTGGCCCTGTGGGGTTACCCGCCGCGGGATCTGCTGCTGCGGCCGGCGCTGCGGCAACGCCAGACCCAGGCCCTCGATCAGCTGGCGGCCCAGCTGCCGAGCGGGCTGACCCTGCTGCTGGGGGTGAGTGAAACCGCCAGCGATGGCCAACAGCCCGATCTGTTCAACGCCGCTGCCCTGGTGGAACCGCAGGGGTGGCGGGTGGTGGCCCGCAAACGGCTGCTGCCCAGCTACGACGTGTTCGACGAGCGCCGCTACTTCCGCCCCGCCGATCAGCCCTGCCTGCTGGAGCTGGAGCGGGGCGGGCGGCGCTGGCGGCTGGGCCTCACCCTCTGCGAGGACCTCTGGGTGGAGGAGCGGCTGGTGGGGCAGCGGCTGCTGGGGGCCGACCCGATCGGCGAGCTGCAGGCCCTGCGGCCGGATCTGCTGCTCAACCTCTCCGCCTCCCCCTTTGGCCAGGGCAAGGCCGCGCTGCGGCGTCAGCTGGCCAGCGCCGCCGCCGATCGGCTCGGCTGCCCGGTGGTGTACGTGAACCAGGCGGGCGGCAACGATGAGCTGATCTTCGATGGCGGCAGCTTCGTGGGCACCCCCGGCGGCGGCGTGCCCTGCCAGCTGGCCTTCGCCGCCGCCGACCTGGCCTGCTGGCAGACCGAGGCCAGCACCACCCCCGCAGCCCCACCGCTGCCGGATCCCCAGGAGCTGCTGCTGCGCAACCTGGTGCTGGGGGTGCGCGATTACGCCCGCAAATGCGGCTTTCAAAGCGCCCTGCTGGGGCTGAGCGGCGGCATCGACTCAGCCCTGGTGGCGGTGATTGCGGCGGCGGCCCTGGGGCCCAAGCAGCTGCAGGCGGTGCTGATGCCCTCCCCCTGGAGCTCCGCCGGCTCCATCGACGACGCCCTGGCCCTCGCCGATCGACTCGGCATCGCCAACCAAACGGTGCCGATCGCCGCACTGATGGCGAGCTTCGATCAGGCCCTCAGCCCCGCCCTGGGGGGCGCGCCCCTGGGGCTCACGGCGGAAAACCTGCAGTCGCGCATCCGCGGCACGCTGCTGATGGCCCTGGCCAACCAGCAGGGCCAGCTGCTGCTCACCACCGGCAACAAATCGGAGCTGGCGGTGGGCTACTGCACCCTCTACGGCGACATGAACGGCGGCCTGGCGGTGATCGGCGACCTCTACAAAACCAGCGTGTTCCGCCTCTGCGCCTGGATCGATTCCCCCGCCGCCGCCGCCTGCCGGCGCGAGCTGGGTCTGCCGGCGGAGGGGGAGCTGGTGGGGGAGGCGATCCGCGCGAAACCCCCCAGCGCCGAGCTGCGGCCCGACCAACGGGACAGCGATTCGCTGCCGGATTACGCCGTGCTCGATCCGCTGCTCAAGGCCCTGATCGAACGGCAGCGCAGCCCCGAGGAGCTGATCGCGGAGGGCTGCGATCCGGCCCTGGCGGAGCGGGTGCAGGGGCTGCTGCAGCGGGCGGAGTTCAAGCGCCGCCAGGCGCCCCCGCTGCTGAAGGTGAGCGGGCGGGCCTTCGGCAGTGGCTGGCGCATGCCGATCGCCGCCGCCGGCTGAAGCACAATCCCTGGCCGATCGCCGCCAGGGCGGCCATCGTGGAGCCAGTGAGGGCAGCAGCATGGCCGCCAGGGTGGCTCCGATCGCCAGCATCGGCGTTCCGCGTGAAATCAAGCCCGATGAACAGCGGGTGGCCCTCACCCCCGATGCGGTGCGGGAACTGGTGGGCCATGGCCTGGTGGTGCGGGTTGAGCAGGGGGCCGGCGCCGGCGCCGGCATCAGCGACGGGGCCTTCGAGCGGGCCGGTGCGGCCGTGGTGGATCGTGACGAGGCCTGGGGCGCCCACCTGGTGGTGAAGGTGAAGGAGCCACAACCGGAGGAATTCAGTTACCTGCGGCCCGATCTGGTGCTGTTCACCTACCTGCACCTGGCCGCCTACCCCGCGGTGGGGCGGGCGCTGCTGGAGGCGGGCTGCACCGCCATCGCCTACGAAACCGTGCAGCTCGACGACGGCAGCCTGCCGCTGCTGGCGCCGATGAGCGAGATCGCCGGCCGCCTGGCGGCCCAGGTGGGGGCCCATCTACTGGAGCGGCCCCATGGGGGCCGGGGGCTGCTGATCGGCGGCTGCACCGGTGTCAAACCGGCACGGGTGGTGGTGCTGGGGGCCGGCAGCGTGGGCTGGAATGCGGCGCGCCTCGCCGCCGCCATGGATGCGGAGGTGCTGCTGCTGGATCAATCGCCGGAGCGGCTGCGGCGGGTGGAGGGCCTGCGCCAGGGGCGCCTGGTGACCCTGGTGAGCAGCCGCGGCCTGCTGGAGCGGCTGGTGCCCAGCGCCGACCTGCTGATCGGCGCGGTGCTGCTGCCCGGCGACCGGGCCCCCACCCTGGTGGAGGAGGCGCTGGTGCAGCAGATGCAGCCGGGCTCAGTGGTGGTGGATGTGGCCATCGACCAGGGGGGCTGCATCGCCACCAGCCGCGAAACCACCCACACCGACCCGGTGCGCAGCGTCCATGGGGTGCAGCACTACGCCGTGGGCAACATGCCGGGGGCCGTGCCGTTCACCGCCACCGAAGCGCTGGTGAGCGTCACCCTGCCCTACATCCTCACCATCGCCGGGCGGGGTCTGCTGGAGGCGGTCACCGACCGGCCGGAGCTGGTGTCGGGGCTCAACACCGTGGGCGGAGCCGTGTGCCACCCCGGTGTGGCCAAGGCCCTGGGGCTGCCCAACCGCCACCCGATGGCCTGCTTGCACTGAGGCACGGATCAACCCGGATCGGCACCCTGATCAGCCGCCCCAATCCGGAAGACATTCCGCGCCCCCGCCCGGGGCCCAGGGCGCCGATCCATAGGTTGTGGCCATGGCCCGAACCTCGCCATGGCCTACTGCCGCACCCTGATCCCCATCGCCCGTGGGGCCTCCCCCAGCGAACTGCTCGCCCCCCTGCTGGAACGGCTGGGGCTGGCGGTGGAGCACCCCGATGGCCGCACCCTGATGGCCTTCGAGCTGCCCTGCTCCGGCCGCCCGGTGCAGGACTACGTGCGGGTGTGGGCCGACTGGAGCGACCTGGCCAACACCGGTGAGCTGCTGCTGGAAACCCTCAGCGGCGAGAGCATGGCCCGCAGCCGCACCCGCTGCGCCGCCGTACTGGAAACCATCCGCTCCAGCCTGCCCGCCTAGAGCGGCCGCCGCAGGGCCGCCGGGCTGATGCCCTCCCGCAGGGCCAACACCAGCCCCGCCGCCTCCGCGTAGCTCGCGGCCGGCAACACCTGCAGCCCCAGGGCCTCGGCCCCCACCTGCAGCAGACAGGGGTTGTGCACGGCGATCACCGGGATCCCCCGCTCCGCCGCCGCCAGCACCGCCGCACCCCCCAGGGCACCGGCGGGGGCCAGCAGGGCACCCACCTGGCCCATGGCCAGATCCCCCGGCTGCGCCTGGGGGGCGGGCACCAGATCTGGGGCGCGGCTCAGCCCCACAAGCACACAGGCCAAAAAGGTGTAGCCCAGCTCCTCCCCGGCCGCCCGGGGGTCGAGGTCAGGGTCGAGCGGCAGCGGGCTCAGGGCGGGGGCATGGGCGCAGGGGAGCCCCAGCTCCTGGCTGAGCAGGTGGCTGATCACCGCCTCGGCGCCGGCCAGGGCATCCACACCTCCGCCCTGGCGGTAGGCGGTAAGGGCCTCGCTGCCGGGGTCATCGGGGAAGCGGGCCACCACGGCGATGGCCGTGGCGCCGGCCGCCTTGAGGCGCTCACCGGCCCGCAACAGGGCACCGGGCTGGCCCAGCCGGCCCCAACTCACGCCGCTGGCCCCCAGGCTGAGGCTCACCTCCAGGGGCTGATCGGTGTCCACCACCGGGCCAATCTCGAGCCCGAGGCTGGCGCGGCAGCCGTCCGCCACCTGCAGATGGCGCTGGCGCAGCTCCGGCTCGATGCCCGCATCCAGCAGCAGGCCGATGCGCTGCCGCCGCACGGGGCGCAGGGCCAGCTCGCCGGCCGCAAAGCGATCCAGGCTGGAGCCCTCCACGTAGTGGATACGCGGGTCGCTCCAATAGAGCGCCGCCGCATTCATCACATTGGGGTGGGTGATCAGGCAGCCGCTGGCGGCCGCCAGCAGCCGTGCGGCGGGGATGGCATCGCCGGCGTAGCCCCCCAGTTCACAGCCGATGCCGGTGGGAATCACCAGCAGGGTGGGCAGGGGCGCCCCAGCGCTCATGGCTGGCCCCCGGAGCGCAGGATCACCGCCTCGATCTGCAGGCGGGCCCCGCCCTGCGGCCGGCGTTCAGCGGCGGTGATCGCCCAGCGCAACGGCCGGCCATGGGCCGCCAGGGCGGCCAGCACCTGGGGCGTCAGCGGCCCCGGCCCGCGCTCGAGCTGCAGCAGCAGGGGTTGCAGCTCGAGGGCACTCACTTCTGGTACTGGCCGAACTGAGCCTCATAGAGGGCATCCTCCTGGCCGGCCACCAACTTCAGATCACTGCGGGGATAGGAGACGCACAGCAGCGCAAAACCCTCCGACTGCAGCTCCGCTTTCACCCCCATGGCATCGGGCTGGTGCACCGAGCCCTCCTGGATGCGGGCCGCACAGGTGGTGCACACCCCCGAGCAGCAGGAGCTGGGCAGCTCCACCCCGGCGGCCTCCGCGGCGGCCAGCACGGTCTGATCGGCGCGGCAGCTGAAGCTGTGGCTGGCGCCGTTGAGATCACAGACAACGGTGAAACAATCGCTCATGGGGCGCGGCGGCTGCGGATCGCGTGGGGTTTCATTGTCCCGGATGGCCGCACCGGTGCGTTCTCATCCGGGCTCCAGGGGCGTCCACTGGCTGGGGTGGGGGGCCAGGTATTCCGGCGGTGCCGGATCCTGCGGCCCGGCCGGGGGCGCACTGAGCACCAGATCAAAGGCCAGCGACAACCGCAGCTCCTCGGGGTCCTCGTTGGGGGTGACGGCGTGGTCGGTGCCGGCGGGGAACAGCACCAGCAGGCCGGCGCCGGGGGCCACATCCACCCAGGGGGCATTCCAGCGCTGGGCCGCGGCAGAGCCGCCGCGCAGCGGACCACCGTGGCCCACCGCCAGGCCCGGCACCAGTTCATTCATCGCCCGGGGCGGATACAGCCGCAGGCAGCCGCTGCGGCCGGAGCCGTCGCCGTTGAGGTAGAGGATCGCGCTGAGGTGGGCGTTGGGGTGGTGGTGGCGCCCCACCACCTGGCCGGGGGCACTCACCACCGGCCAGGCCCGTTGGATGTGCAGGGCCAGGCAAGCGGGGTCAAAGCCCAGCTGCTGGAGGTAGCTCCAGCTGTGGCGGCGCAGCTGCTCGGTGACACCCGCAAACGGCGCCAGCCGATGCAGCTGCCAGATGCCGTTGATGTCACCGGTCCAGGCGCAGCCCTCCTGGGGGTTGCCCTCGGCGCTGCCGCGCAGGGCCAGCACCTCCTGCATCAGCACCGCCAGCTCCAGCGGATCGAGCCGCAGCTGCGCCTGGGCCAGGGCCAGCGGAAAGAGGGGCTGCAACTCGAGCGTCATCGGCGGCGCCAGCGTCAAACAAAAAAGCCCCGCCGAGGGTTCGACGGGGCTTTCGGGGGGAATGGGCTGATCAGGCCATGGCGGCCGCACCGCCCACCACTTCCAGGATCTCCTGGGTAATGGCGGCCTGGCGGGCCTTGTTGTAATCGAGGGTGAGGGTCTTGGCGAGCGCCTTGGCGTTGTCGCTGGCGTTGTTCATGGCCGTCATCCGGCTGGCCAGCTCCGAGGCGGCCGCCTCCTGCAGGGAACGCAGCAGCTGGTTCTGCAGATACAGCGGCAGCAGCGCGTTGAGCAGCTGATCGGGGCTCTGTTCGAACACCAGATCGGAGGGCAGGGCCGGCTGCTCGTTGCTCACGGTGCCCTTCTCCACCCCCAGCTGGCCGTCGCGGGTGGTGAGACGGAAGATCTCATCATCCGGGCTGGCGATGCCCTGGGGATCCAGGGGCAGGAGGGTCTGCGCCACCGGCTTGGAGCTCACCAGGTTGATGAACTTGGTGAAGATGATCTCCACCCGGTCGGTGCTGCCGGAGAGGAACTCAGCCAGCACCTCTTCCGAGATTTTGCCGGCCTCAGCCGCGCTGGGCACCTGCTCAAGGCCGGTGAAGGTGGCGCGGATGGTGTACTGGCTGGCGCGGTTCTGGAAGTAGGTGGCCACCTTGCGGCCGATCAGCACCAGGTCCACCTGGTAGCCCTGGCCCTTGAGCTCGGCCACCCGCTGCTCGGTGCGCTTGATGATGTTGGCGTTGTAGCCACCGCACAGCCCGCGATCGCCGGTGACGGCCATCAGCGTGATCGTGCGCACATCACGGTTTTCCAGCAGGGGCGCATCGGCGGTTTCGAACTGCATGCGGGTCTGGAGGTTCTCCAGAATCCGGGCCAGCCGATCGGCGAACGGCCGGCTGCGCAGCACCTGTTCCTGGGCCCGACGCACCTTCGCAGCGGCCACCAGGCGCATGGCCTCGGTGATCTTGCGGGTGTTCTTGACGGAACTGATCCGGTCGCGGATCTCCTTGAGGTTGGCCATGGAAGGGGGTCTCCGGGGTAACCGTCAGGATCAGGCCGCAGCCAGCATCGACGACTTCACTTCGTTGATGGCGGCCTTGAGCATGGCCTCAGCCTCTTCGCTGAGCTGCTTCTCGGTCTGCACCTTGTTGATGAACTCGGCCTTGTTGGTCTTGAGGTATTCGCGCAGTTCGCGGCAGAACTGCACCACCGACTCCACGGGCACCTCATCGATCAGGCCCTTGACGCCGGCGTACACCACGGCCACCTGCTCCGCCAGGATCAGCGGGCTGAACTGGGGCTGCTTGAGGATCTCGCGCAGGCGCTTGCCACGGGCCAACTGTTGCTGGGTGGCGGCATCCAGGTCGGAGGCGAACTGGGAGAAGGCGGCCAGTTCGTCGAACTGAGCCAGCTCCAGCTTCAGGGTGCCGGCGATCTTCTTGATGGCCTTGGTCTGGGCGGCACCGCCCACGCGGCTCACCGAGATACCCACGTTGATGGCGGGGCGCAGGCCGGAGTTGAACAGGTCGGAGCTCAGGAACACCTGACCATCCGTGATCGAAATCACGTTGGTGGGGATGTAGGCGGACACGTCGCCGGCCTGGGTTTCGATGATCGGCAGGGCGGTCATGGAGCCCTTGCCCATGGCATCGCTCAGCTTGGCGGCCCGCTCCAGCAGGCGGCTGTGGCAATAGAACACGTCGCCGGGGTAGGCCTCACGACCGGGGGGACGGCGCAGCAGCAGCGACATCTGGCGGTAGGCCTGGGCCTGCTTGGTGAGGTCGTCGTAGATCACCAGGGTGGCCTTGCCCTTGTACATGAAGGACTCGGCGATGGCGGCACCGGTGTAGGGGGCCAGGTATTGCAGGGCAGCGGATTCGGAGGCGTTGGCGGCCACCACGATGGTGTAGTCGAGGGCGCCCTTCTCGCGCAGCACCTCCACCACGTTGGCCACGGAGGCGGCCTTCTGGCCCACGGCCACATAGACGCAGACGACGTCTTCGCCCTTCTGGTTGATGATCGTGTCGATCGCGATGGCGGTCTTGCCGGTCTGGCGGTCGCCGATGATCAGCTCGCGCTGGCCGCGGCCGATGGGGATCATCGCGTCGATGGCGGTGATGCCGGTCTGCATGGGCTCATGCACCGACTTCCGCTGAATGATGCCGGGCGCCATCGATTCGATCAGGCGCGTCTCGGTGGTGGCGATGTCGCCCTTGCCGTCGATCGGCTGGCCCAGGGGGTTCACCACCCGGCCCAGCATGGCGTCGCCCACGGGCACCGAGGCGATCTTGCCGGTGGCCTTGACGGTGCTGCCTTCCTGGATGCCGCGGCCCTCGCCCATCAGCACGGCGCCGACGTTGTCGTCCTCCAGGTTGAGGGCGATGCCCTCGGTGCCGTCTTCGAACTGCACCAGCTCACCGGCCATGACCTGCTCGAGGCCGTAGACGCGGGCGATGCCGTCGCCGATCTGCAGCACGGTGCCGACGTTGCTGACGGAGACCGACTTGTCGTAATCAGCGATCTGCTGCTTGAGGATCGCGCTGATCTCGTCGGGGCGGATGGAAACCATGGGAGGCGTTGGAGTTGAGGACGGGGGTGAGAAGGGGGTACGGGTGCGGGGCTAGCTCACCTTGGCCAGCGCCAGTCCGAGGCGACGCACCTGACCCGCGAGGCTGGCGTCGATCACCTTGGAACCGACCTTGACGACGAAACCGCCGATTAGGTCGGAGTCCACCTTGAGGTTGATCTCCAGCTTGTCGGTACCGGCCACGGCCTGAACCTTCTTGCTGAGCTCAGCCTGCTGCTCTTCGGTGAGGGCAGTGGCCGAGGTCACGGTGGCGAGAGCGATGTTGCGCTGCTCGCGGTGGAGCTCGAGCGTGCGCTCCAGCACGGCATCGAGGATGCCGATGCGCTGGCGGTCCGCCAGCAGCTTCAGCAGGTTGAGGAAGGAGGGGGTGAGCTGGCCGGAGAACAGCTTCTCCAGGGCAGCCTTCTTGGCCTCCACCTCGAGCACGGGTGAGGCCATGGCCGCCCGCAGCTCAGGGCTCTCCTGCCAAAGACCGAGCACGGCCTTGGCCTGATCGACCACCTGGTCGACCTCCTTGCGGGCTTCGGCCACCTGCAGGAAGGCTTCGGCGTAGGGGCTGGTGATGGTGTTCAGCAGCGGCATCAGGCTTTCCCCAGGGATTGGATGGACTGGTTCACCAACTGGGCCTGGGCATCGGCGCTGAGCTTGCCGGGCAGGGTGGCCAGGGCTTTCTCGATGGCCAGCCGGGCGGCTTCGCGGCGCAGCTGGTTGCTGACGCGGGCGGCCTCGGCATCCAGGTCGGCGGCGGCACCCTGCTTGACGCGGGCCATCTCCTCGATGGTGCGCTTCTCGCTCTCCAGGCGGATGGCCTCGGCGCGGACCTTGCCATCGGCGCGGATCTGCTCGGCCTTCTGCTGGGCTGCGGCCAGATCCTGCTGGGCCTGGGCCAGGGAGGAGGTGGCGGTGGCCAGACGCTCCTCAGCGTCCTTGAGGTCCGCCAGGATGATGGCGCGGCGGCGCTCCAGGATCGACCCCAGGAAATTGGGGAGGAACTTATAGAGGCCGAAGATCACGATCGCCAGGTTGACGATGTTGGTCTCGAACAGGTTGAGGTTCAGACCAAAACCGCCGTGGTTGGCGAAGAGGGTGGGGAGGGTCATTTCGCGGCCAGCAGACGGTTGACGATCAGGTCACCGAGCTTGTCGGCATCGGTCTTGAGCTGGGCCAGGGCCGCGGCCCGTTGGCCATCGATCTCGCGACGGGCCTGCTCACGGGAGGCGTTGGCATCGGCCGTGGCGGCCGCCAGGGCCTCGCGGTAAAGCTTGTCGGAATCCTGCTCGGCCTCCTGGATCAGCTTCTGGGACGCCAGACGAGCCTCCTTCAGCTGCTCCTTGAGGTCGGCCTCGAGGCGCTCCGCCTGGGCCAGCTTCTGCTTGGCCTCCGCACGGCTGGTGGTGACATAGCCCTCGCGTTCCTCAACAACCCGACCCACGGGGCTGAAGAACAGGGCATTGAGAATGAAGGTGAGGAGCACCACCTGCACCGCCATCAGCGGCAGGGTGGCATCGAGGTCGAACAGACCTCCCTCCGTTGCACCAAGCAGAAACCAGCTGGTCATGGGGCGGGGCGCGGGCGGTTGAAGCTGGAGCTGTGAAGCTGAAGCTTGAAGGCTGACAAGGGGCTGGAGCCGGAGCGGATGCTGGGGCTCGCCTGCGGGCCGGGGGCGACGGTTGGAGGGATCCGGCGATGGGATCAGGGGCTGATCACCACCGCCGGAGCCGGCTCACATCCGTCGTGGGGCCTGATCAGCCAGCGAAGGGGTTGGCGAACAGCAGCACCAGGGCGACCACGAGGCCGTAGATGGTGAGAGCTTCCATGAAGGCCAGCGACAGCAGCAGGGTGCCGCGGATCTTGCCTTCGGCTTCGGGCTGGCGGGCGATGCCCTCAACAGCGCCGCCGGCAGCGGTGCCCTGACCGATACCGGGGCCGATGGCGCCGAGGCCGACAGCCAGACCAGCGGCGACAACGGACGCGGCGGAGGTGATGGAATCCATGGTGGAACGAAAGTTGTGGGGCGCTGGGAGAGCGCGGACGGGGAACCGGGACGTTATCCCTGCGCCTGGGACATCTGTGGGGGCCTGATGCAGGGACGGAGCCTGATCAGCAAGGCCAGAGATGGGTCCGGATCGAGCCGGACCTGCGCGCAGAGAGTTTGCCAGACCGAGGGTTTCGGCCCGGCTGGGGCGAGGGAACCTAGTGGTGCTCCTCGTGGACAGCCTCACCGATGTAGTAAGCGGCGAGGGTGGCAAAGATCAGCGCCTGGATGGCACTGGTGAACAGGCCCAGGAACATGGCCGGCAGCGGCACCACCAGGGGCACCAGGAAGGCCAGCACGGCCACCACCAGTTCGTCCGCCAGGATGTTGCCAAACAGACGGAAGGACAGGGAGAGGGGCTTGGTGAAGTCCTCGACGATCTTGAACGGAAGCATGATCGGCGTGGGCTCCACGTAGTACTCGAAGTACCGGAAACCCTTGCGGCTCAGGCCCGCATAGAAGTAGGCGAGGGACACCAGCAGGGCCAGGGCCACGGTGGTGTTGATGTCCGCCGTGGGGGCCCCGAGCTCACCGCTGGGCAGGTGGATCAGCTTCCAGGGCACCAGGGCGCCGCCCCAGTTGCTCACGAAGATGAACAGGAACAGGGTGCCGATGAACGGCAGCCAGTCGCGATAGGCCTTCTCGCCGATCTGCTCGCGGGCCATGTCGCGGATGTAATCCCAGAGGAACTCCAGGAGGTTCTGCACACCGCGGGGGTCGCGCTCCATCTTGCGGGTGCCCACCACCACGAGGGCCAGCAGGGCACCGAGCACAACCCAGGAGCTGATGAAGACCTGGCCGTGAATCTTGAGATTCCCCAGTTGCCAATAGAGGTGTTGGCCCACCTCCAGTTCGGCAAAGGGAAGGGTGAACGGCAGAAAACCCATCGGGTCGAACGGTCGGGGTCGCGCAGGCGACGGTTCAGGGGCGGCCGGCTCGGAGATCGAGCACAACCTGAAAAATCAGGGCCGGTTTGTAGAGCAGGAAGCCGAGCAGGGCCGGCAACAGCTCCAGCTGGGGCAGACGGGCGGCCGCCAGCACCAGCACAACGGGCACGAGCAACTGCAGCTTTCCCACCTTCTTGGCGTCGGGACCGAGACGGGCGACGCTGCGGCCCAGGAGCCGCAAATAGACCACCCCTGCGAGGGAACCCACCAGCACGGAGGCGGCGGTGTGGAGGTCGAACACCAGAGCCGTGAACAGACCCGCCAGAACGGCGGCGATCAGGGTGGCGAGAAGGAGGCGCTGCTGGAGCTGCGCGTAGTCGTCGACGGGGGTGTCGACGCCGAGGTCGGCGGCCGCGGAGGCAACCACTGACAACGGGGATTCCAGGGGGGCGGACACGCTCTGTTGGGCGGGATCCCCCGGGTCAGTCACCGCTGCATCATCCGGGGATGAAGGCGCGGGGGACTGAAGCGGAGGAGTGGCCAGCAAAGGCGCCGACGCTCTGAAAAGGCGCGTGGAATTTATCACGCAGCCGGGCTGGGCCCGGGGCAGAGCAGCAGCACCCGCTGGGCCAGCAGTTCCCTGGCCACGGCAGCGATCTGCCCGGCAGGCCAGCCCAGGGGCAGGTCCGCCAGGGCCGTACCGGCGGGGACCTGCTCCAGGGCCTGCAACAGGGCCAGGCCCTCCGCGGAGAGGTCCAGGGGAGCCATGTCGGAATCCAGCAGGGCCCGGCCCGGCCAGCCCCACAGGCAACGGTTGCGCTGGCCCGAGGCCGCCAGCAGCGCCGTGTCCTCACCCCAGCTGTGGGGGGTCAGCGGCCCCTTGGCCAGGAAAAACTCGAAATGGCTGATGTCGGGGTCCAGGTCCTCCACCAGCCGCCAGCGCTGCAGCGGCGGCAGCGCCTGGGCCCGGGCCAGCAGGTCCCCCTGCAGCAGCCGCGCCGGGTCCCACACCGCGGGGTTGGAGAAGCCGGCGAACTGCAGGTCCGCACTGGCCACGAAGGCCATCAGCCGCTCCAGGTTGTAGCTGGTCTCCTGGGGATGCAGATACATGTCCGCGAAGTTGGCATCCGCGGCGCAGTCCAGGGCCCAGCGCTGCTCATGGTGGCGCCGCAGGCGGTTGTGCTCCGGCAGCTCCGCCAGCAGCTGACGGCCCAGCCGCAGCCCCGGCTCGCCGCTGCCCACCCCCAGGGCCGTGAGGGCCCTCTGGGTGCGGTGAATCTCCCAGCGCCCCCCATCGGCATAGAGGAACAAATGCAGCAGGGCCCCGGGTTTGAGCAGGGCCGCCAGGGCCCGCAGGCCAGCCTCCGGCTCCCGCAGGTGATGCAGCACCCCCACGGAATTGATGTAGTCGAAGGGGCCTTCCCCCTGCAGCTCCAGCAGGCTGCGGTTCTCGATGCGCACCGAGGCCAGCGCACCCCCGCCGGAGCGGCGCAGCCGCTCCCTTGCCACCTCGAGGGTTCCCGGCGAGATGTCCACGGCAAGGATCTCGGCCCCCGGGTTGAGGTGGGCCAGGTAGTCGGTGCTCACCCCAGTGCCGCAGCCCGCATCCAGGATCCGCAGCGGCTGGTCCGGGGCGAGCGCCGGCGGCAGGGCGCCGGTGCAGGCGGCGTAGGCGGCGTCCACGCACCAACGCCAGTTGTACCCGGGCGGAGGGCCGTCCTGGAGGGGGTCACCGGGGTAGGGGAAGCGGTCGTAGAAGGCGCTCACCACGGGGGTGGCGGCATCGGCGGGGGCCGGGATCATCGGCGGCGGAATGGCGCGGGGGGCGAGCCCGGAACGTGGCTCTCGGGGAGCATTTCATGCAGCCCGCCGGGCCGACGGTGGTGGCGAAGACGGGCTGCAAACATTTGTTCATGGGCCGCCGGGAGGCCAGAGGGCCAGCCGTAACGTGCCCAGGCCAGGCTCGCTCTCATCCATGACTGTGACCGCCAGCAGCGGCAGCAGCAGGGTTGCTCCTCAGCGCTACGACACCCTGCCGCTCTCCAGCGTCCGCCAGGCGGAACAGCAGGACCGGTTCCTCGATGGCGGGGAGCTGAACACCCTGGTGACCTTTTTCCAGAGCGGCCAGCTGCGGGTGGAGGCGGCCCGTCGCCTCTCCGCCAATGCGGAAGCGATCGTGGCCCGGGCGGCCAGCCGCATCTTCGCCGGCGGCACGCCGCTCTCCTATCTGGATGCCCCCCTGAGCCCGGTGAGCAGTGCCGAGGGCACCCCCCTGGCCAGCGACCAGGCCGCCTTCCAGCGCTCCGTGCAGACCTTCGCCGGCGCCAGCGGCGCCAACCAACGCGGCAATGCCTTCACCCGCCTGCTGGAGGGTGCCGGCGGTGATGCCGATGTGCGCGTGGTGCTGCCCACCGGCTTCAGCCCGATTTCGGTGGCCCGCTACGGCACCGAGCGGATGAAGAAGTCGATCCGCGACATGGCCTGGTTCCTGCGCTACGTGGGCTACGCCGTGGTGGCGGGTGACCCCAGCATCCTGCGGGTCAACACCCGCGGCCTGCGGGACGTGCTGGAGAAGGGCTGTTCCCTGGCGGCCACCAACGTGGCCCTGCAGGAAATGCGGGCCGGCGCCGCCGAGCTGCTCAAGGATCTGCCGGAGGCCCGCCAGCTGCTGATCGAGAGCTTCAACGTGCTGATCGAGGAGCTGGCGGTGCCCACCCCCTCGGCCCGCCAACGGCTGGGCAGCCCCGAAAACCAAGGTCTGCAGCTGCCCGCCATCTACGCCCTGGCGGCCCAGGGCAAGGCCCCCCGCTTCACCATGAAGCCCGCCATGAGCGGCGCCCAGAAGGCTGAGGTGGTGCGCGCCGCCTACCGCCAGGTGTTCGAGCGGGACATCGCCAAGGCCTACAGCCAGGTGCCCTGCCCGGTGGAGGCCAGCCAGGTGCGCCAGGGCGACATCTCGATGCGGGAATTCATCCGCGCCCTGGGCCACAGCAAGGAGTACCAACAGCAGTTCTTCGGCCGCTTCGTCAACAGCCGTGTGGTGGAGCTGGCCTTCCGCCACTTCCTCGGCCGCGGCATCAGCTCCCGTGAGGAATTCACCCGCTACTTCGACATCGTCAGCGCCCAGGGGCTGAAGGGTCTCGTGGATTCCCTGGTGAACTCCATGGAGTACGCCCGGGTGTTCGGGGAGGAGACCGTCCCCTACCTGCGCGACATCGGCGAAGAGGCCCAGGAGAGCGCCGGCTGGGGGTCCAACCGCAAGCTGTTCCGCTTCAGCGCCCCCTTCGAAGGGGCGCCCCAGTACGTCACCCTCTACGCCAGCTACCGCCAGCCCTACGCCGACCAGCACCCCTACGGCGGCGGCAATGACCCCCTGGGGCTCAACTACGGCGCGATCTTCCCCTCCGGCACCGCCAGCGTCAGCACCCGCCCGGCACCGCTCAGCTACGACACCCGCCGCATCCTGGTGGGCAATGGCATGCGCCAGCCGGGGCAGATGAACAGCCCCCAGTTCCGCGCCTCCGTGCCCCGCAAGCTGGGCCCGAAGGTGGTGCGGCTGCAGCAGATCGCCACCGGCGGCGCCTCCGTGCCACGGCGCGGCGGCCAGCCGAGCATCCGCAACACCGAAGCCAGCACCCAGGCCGTGATCAATGCGGTTTATGTGCAGATCCTCGGCAACAGCGGCTATGCCGGTGAGCGCAACAAGGTGGAGGAGATCAAGCTTGAGAACGGCGACCTGAGCCTGCGGGAGTTCGTGCGCCAGGTGGCCCGCAGCGATGCCTTCCGCCGCCGCTACTGGAGTGGCCTCTACATCTGCAAGGCCATCGAAGTGATGCACCGGCGCCTCCTGGGCCGCCCCACCTTCGGCCGCTGGGAGATCGACGCCTACTTCGATGTGGCGGCCCGCAAGGGCTTCTACGGCGTGGTGGACGCCATGGTGAACAGCCGCGAATACAACGACTGCTTCGGTGAGGACACCGTTCCCTACGAGCGCTTCATCACCCCCACCGACCTCAGCACCCGCCGCGTGCCGGCCCTGAAGCGGGCCTTCAACGCCGCCGCCTACGCCGACATCACCCCCCGGGTGCGCCCGGAGGTGACCCCGCCGGAGGCCTTCCGGGGCAGCGGCAGTCTTACAGCCCGCAACCTGCCGGGTCGCACCGGCGTGGTGCGCGGCGGCTGGAGCGCCACCCTCACCGGCGGCGAAAAGCTCGCCCCGAGCCCCAGCGCCAGCGCCAGCGACGGCCCCTCCTCCCTGCAGACCCCGTCCTCGCCGGCCCGGCGCTGGAGTGCCCCCCGCTGGCAACCCGGCGGCGGTGTGCCCACCAACTGGAGCAGCGGGGCCACCGGCTATGCGGCGCCCCCCGCCACCGCCACTTCCGGCGTGGGCCGGGTGATCGGCGGCTGGAATGCGGCCGTGAGCAGCGGCGCCGCCACCGCCAACGCACAACAGCCCGGGGCCGCCATGGCCAAGGCGCTGCAGCCCGGCAATCTGAAGGGATTCAGCAAGCGCCAAAGCCTGGGACCGGTGGCGTGCCTGTCCCGTAACCCCAGCACGGCCGAGCTGACTGAAGCGATTGAAGCGGTCTATCGCCAGCTGCTGGGGCGACAGCCCTGGGCCTCTGAGCAGCTTCTGGATGCCGAATCCCAGTTTTTCAAGGGTGAGCAGTGCGTGGCCGACTTCGTGGCCAGGGTGGCCTGCAGCGAGCTGTTTCTCAGCCGCCTCAATCGCATGGTGCCCTTCAAGGCCGCTGCCGCTGCCCACCTGGCCCTGCTAGGCCGAGCCGCCGAGCCAACTGAAACAACATGCTTCCTGATCACTCGCAGCGAGCAGGGCCTGCCTGCCGCCATCAAGCGGATACTGAACAGCGAGGAGTACCTCCGCAGCTTCGGACGGAACACCGTTCCCCATCTCAAGGGCATGTCCACTAGCGATGGACAACCCCTAATCAACGTGAACCGCACCGCCTCCCTCTACGGCGGCAATGCCGCCCTCAACCCCAGCTGAACGAATCCCGACCAGCCCCTCCCGCAGCCCCCGCCTCCACGGGGGCTTTTTGATGGCGCGGCGACGGAATCAATTGTGATACAAATTCATCACAAAAAAAGGCAGAATTGTTGTCAACGACAGGCGCGAATGCGTCTTAGCAGCAACCCCTGAGAAGGCCTGTGGCACAGGCATTTTGAGCAGCATCAATCGCCACAAAGCGCCGTGAAGAACTGTTACCGGGCTTCCGGGCGCCGCGGGGCGTTGGCGCAGAATGACTCGGTGGCTAGCACTGCTGCCGCGTCTTCAGCCGACGCAAGCCGGCTGGAACCCATCCCTTACCCACCGGATCTCGGTCTCCATTTTGGTGACCGCTTGTTTCGAGGCAGAACTGCATGAGCATCGTCTCCAACTCGATCATCAACGCGGACGCCGAAGCCCGCTATCTCAGCCCTGGCGAACTCGACCAGATCAAGGCTTTCGTCAGCGGCGGCCAACGCCGCCTGCGCGTGGCCCAGGTCCTGAGCGAGAGCCGTGAGCGCATCGTCAAGACCGCTGGCGGCGCCCTGTTCCAGAAACGCCCCGACGTGATCTCCCCAGGCGGCAACGCCTACGGCCAGGAGATGACCGCGTCCTGCCTGCGCGACATGGATTACTACCTGCGCCTTGTGACCTACGGCATCGTGGCCGGCGATGTGACCCCGATTGAAGAGATCGGCATCATCGGCGCCAAAGAGATGTACCGCTCCCTGGGCACACCCCTCGAGGCCATGGCCGAAGCCGTGCGTGAAATGAAAAACGCCTCCATGGGTCTGCTCACCGGTGGTGACGCCGAAGAGGCTGGCTTCTACTTCGACTACGTCGTCGGCGCCCTCTCCTGAGGTTGCTCCCTCTCCACCACACCGCCTCTCCGAAACGGTTCCATGCAAGACGCCATCACCAACGTCATCAACCAGGCCGACGTTCAAGGCCTGTATCTGGACAGCTCCTCCATGGGCCGTCTGGAGCAGTACTTCTCCAGCGGTGAGCTGCGGGTTCGCGCCGCCGTCACCATCAGCGCCAACTCCACGGCAATTATCAAAGAGGCCGTCGCCAAGGCCCTGCTCTACTCGGACATCACCCGTCCGGGGGGGAACATGTACACCACACGCCGTTACGCGGCCTGCATCCGCGACCTCGACTACTACTTGCGCTATGCCACCTACGCCATGCTGGCTGGTGACACCTCGATCCTCGACGAGCGTGTGCTGAACGGCCTCAAGGAGACCTACAACTCCCTGGGCGTGCCCATCGGCGCCACCGTGCAGTCGATTCAGGCCATGAAGGAGGTGACCGCCTCCCTGGTGGGCCCCGATGCCGGCCGTGAGATGGGCGTGTACTTCGACTACATCAGTTCCGGCCTGGGCAACTGAGGCTCTCGCCATGCGCCTGTTCAAAGTCACGGCCTGCATCCCCTCCCCGGAGAAAACCCGTTCCCAGCGCGAGCTGCAGAACACCTTTTTCACCAAGTGGGTGCCCTACGAGAGCTGGTTCGCTGAACAGCAGCGGATCATGAAGCAAGGCGGCAAGATCCTCAAGGTTGAGCTGGTGACCGGTCGCCGTCAGGTGAACGTCGGCAACTAACCCCCCGACAACGCTGCCCGACAACGCAGTTTGCAGCCCGGCTTTGCCGGGCTTTTTGATTGGCGCGTCGGCTGGAAATACGGGATCATCGGAGCCTGTTTCCCAGCCCGATTTGGCGCGCAACGGCCCCACCTCCCCGGCGGGCACCCGCCCATGGCTCCCGGTGCCCTTCAGCCATTGGCCCGCGGAGGCCCGGCTGCTGCTGGGCATGGTGGCGCTGTGGTGCTTGCTGGGCTTGGCGGTGCTTGGGTCCGCCAGCTGGTGGGTGGCCGCCCGGGAGATGGGTGACGCCACCTACTACCTCAAGCGGCAGGCCCTCTGGCTGATCGCCAGCTGGGGCCTGCTGTACCTGGGGTTGCGCATCAACCTGCGGCGCTGGCTGCGGCTGGCGGCGCCGGCCCTACTGATCGGCATGGTGCTGATCGCCCTCACCCTGGTGATCGGCAGCACCGTGAATGGCGCCAGCCGCTGGTTGGTGATCGGCCCCATCCAGATCCAGCCCACGGAGCTGATCAAACCCTTTCTGGTGCTGCAGGGGGCCTCGCTGTTCTCCCACTGGAACCGCATCGCCGCCGATCAGAAACTGATCTGGTTGGGGGTGTTCGCCGTGACCCTTGGCCTGATCCTCAAGCAACCCAACCTCAGCACCGCCTCCCTGTGCGGGATCCTGCTGTGGCTGATGGCCCTGGGGTCTGGCCTGCCAATGTGGGCCCTGTTGGGCAGTGCCGGCGCCGGGCTGGCCGTGGCCATCGGCAGCATCTCGATCAACGAATACCAGCGCGTTCGCGTCACCTCCTTCCTCAACCCCTGGACTGACGCCCAGGGGGATGGCTACCAGCTGGTGCAGAGCCTGCTGGCCATCGGATCCGGGGGTCTCTGGGGCGAAGGCTTTGGACTCTCCACCCAGAAGCTGCAGTACCTGCCCATCCAGAGCACCGACTTCATCTTCGCCGTGTTCGCCGAGGAGTTCGGCTATGTGGGCTCGGTAGTGCTGCTGCTGTTCCTGCTGTTGTTCGGCTTTGTGGGGCTGCGGGTGGCCCTGAGCTGCCGCAGCAACCAGCAGCGGCTGGTGGCCCTGGGTTGCACCACCCTGCTGGTGGGGCAATCGATCCTCAACATCGCCGTGGCCTGCGGGGCGATGCCCACCACCGGGCTGCCCCTGCCGATGATCAGTTACGGCGGCAACTCGCTGCTCTCCAGCCTGCTCACCGCCGGCCTGCTGCTGCGCTGCTCCCTTGAGGGGGCCGGCCTGGAGCCGGGTCGCCCCCGGCGCCAGCAGCGCCAGCGCGCCGGCCGTGAAAGCATGTCGATAGGCTGACCGCCGGCGCTGCGCGAACCCCTCGATGGTGGCTACGGCCCTGGCGGACTGGGCCCGCAGCGGCGAACAGATCCTGCAGAGCTCCCTGGCCCACCCGGGTGCCCTCACCCTGGGGCTGGTGTTCGCCGGCGGCCTGGTCACCAGCCTGGGCCCCTGCTCGCTCTCGTTGCTGCCCGTGACCCTGGCCTACCTGGCGGGCTTCGACAGCGACCGCCAGCGCCCCTGGCTGCGCAGCCTCAGCTTTTGCGCCGGCATCGCCGGTTCCCTCGTGCTGCTTGGGCTCGTGAGCGGCGGCCTGGGGCGCATCTACGGGCAGGTGCCGGGGCTGGTGCCCACCCTGGTGGCGCTGCTGGCGGTGCTGATGGGGCTCAACCTGCTGGGGCTGTTACCCCTGCAGCTGCCGGCGGGGCCCGATCCCGAGCAATGGCGGCGGAGCGTGCCGCCGGCCCTGGCGCCGGTGGCGGCCGGCCTGGCCTTCGGCCTGGCGGCATCCCCCTGCACCACCCCCGTGCTGGCGGTGCTGTTGGGCTGGATTTCCCAGGCGGGGCGCCCCCTGGCGGGGGCCCTGCTGCTAAGCGCCTTCGCCGCCGGGCAGGTGATGCCATTGCTGCTGGCGGGGGCGGCGGCGGCCTCCCTGCCGCGGCTGTTGGCCCTGCGGGCCGTGGGCCAATGGGTGCCCCCCGTGAGCGGCGTGGTGCTGCTGGTGAGCGGCGCCCTCACCCTGCTGGCCCGCTGGAGCTGAGCACACACCGATGAAACGCCTGATCGCCTGGATCTCCGACCTGCGGCTGGCCATCGGCCTGCTGATCCTGATCGCCATCGCCAGTGGCCTGGGCACCCTGGTGCCCCAGAAGGAGAGCGCGGAGCTCTACCACCGCGTCTACGACCCCCAGCCCTGGTTGGGGCTGTTCAACGGCGATGCGCTGCTGCGGCTGCAGCTCGACCACGTGTATTCCAGCGGCTGGTTTCTGGCGCTACTGGCCTGGCTGGGGCTGGCCCTGATCCTGTGCAGCTGGCGCCGCCAATGGCCCGCCCTGCGGGCGGCCCTGCGCTGGATCGACTACAGCGCCCCCCGCCAGCTCAGCAAGCTCACCCTGGCGGAAACCATTCCCTGCACCGACCCCGGCGCCAGCCTGCAACAGCTCCAGCAGCTGCTCAGCCAGCGGGGCTGGCAGGTGCAACCCCACCCCAACCGGCTGGCGGCCCGCCGCGGCGTCAGCGGCCGGGTGGGGCCACTGCTGGTGCACACCGGCCTGGTGGTGCTGATGGTGGGTGCCGCCTGGGGGGCCCTGGGGGGGCAGCGGCTGGAGCGCTTCCTGGCGCCCGGCAACGTGCTGGAGTTGCTCAACCGCCGCGGCGACACGCAGCTCAGCGTGACCCTGGAGCAGTTCGGCATCGAACGGGACCCCGCCGGCCGGCCGGAGCAGTTCCGCTCCCGGCTGAAGCTGGATCCCGGTGGTTCGGAGCCCACCGAACGGGCCATCAGCGTCAACCACCCCCTGCGCTTCCAGGGGATGACCGTGTACCAGGCGGACTGGGCCCTGGCGGCGGTGCAGCTGCAGCTTGGGCAGAGCCCGATCCTGGAGCTACCCCTGCAGAGCTTCCCCCAGCTGGGGGAGCAGGTGTGGGGGATCGTGCTGCCCACCCGCCCCGATGGCAGCAATCCGGTGCTGCTGGCCCTCTCCAGTGAGCAGGGGCCGGTGACCGCCTACTCCGCCGATGCGGAGGTGCTGGGCACCCTGGCCCCCGGCGGGGACCCCGTGGAGATCCAGGGGATTCCCCTGCGCATCGCCGCGGTGGTGCCCGCCAGCGGCCTGCTGCTGAAACGGGATCCCGGGGTGCCCCTGGTGTACGCCGGCTTTGCCATCGCCCTAGCAGGGGGTGGCCTCAGCCTGATCGCCACCCGCCAGCTCTGGGCCATCGCTGAACCGGAGCAGGGGAAACTCCACCTGGCGGGCCTGTGCAACCGCAACCTCACCGCCCTGGCCCAGGAGCTGCCGGCCCTGGTGGCGGATCTGCGGGGGGCTGAGCCTCAGCAGGGCTGACGGCTGCCGTGGCTGGCCCGGATCACCGTGTGCACGTTGCCGCGGGGGTTGAAGTCCGCCTCCAGCTGCATCCACACCGGGGCGCAGGCGGCCACGAAATCATCCAGGATCCGGTTGGTCACCTCCTCGTGGGAGATGCTGCGCTCGCGGTAGCTGTTCACGTAGAGCTTGATGGCCTTGAGCTCCATCACCCGCGGCCCCGGTTGATAGAGCAGCCGCAGGGTGGCGAAGTCCGGATAGCCCGAAAAGGGGCACTTGCAGGTGAACTCCGGCAGGGTGATGGCGATCTCGTAGGCCCGCCCCGGCCGGGGGTTCTCAAAACAGATCAGCTCCGCCTCGGCGATGGCCCGCTCGCCGTAGAGGGGGGTGCGGGTCTGGTCGGCGCTCATGGCACGGGATCGGCTCGGCCTCGGATGCTACGCAGCACGGCAGCGGTAGCAATCGCCACATCCAGCCCCGATCAGCTGTTGCCTAATACACCCGTCCCCGGCGGCACCCCCGGCGGTGGCTTCCCGATGCTGGAGTCCCCTGACAGACTTCAGCCCTGACAGACTTCCCCGAGCCCGCTGCAGCAGCCATGAAAAAAGTCGAGGCCATCATCCGCCCCTTCAAATTGGAAGACGTGAAGCTGGCGCTGGTGAACGCCGGCATCGTGGGCATGACCGTGAGCGAGGTGCGGGGCTTCGGCCGCCAGAAGGGCCAAGTGGAGCGCTACCGCGGCTCGGAATTCACCGTGGAATTCCTGCAGAAGCTGAAGCTGGAGATCGTGGTGGACGACGACCGCGTCGACACCGTGGTGAGCGCCATTCAGGATGCGGCCCGCACCGGCGAGATCGGCGACGGCAAGATCTTCATCAGCCCGATTGATGCGGTGATCCGGATCCGCACCGGCGACCGCGACAGCAGCGCCATCTGAGGCCGGGCCCCAGGCCTGAAGCCACCCTCAGCGGGCCGCCTCAAGTGGCCAGGGTGGCCGCCACGAGCCGCCGGATCGCCTCCTCTGACGGGGGTGCTTCGGCGGCTGTGTCGTGGTCGGGCCACTCCCCCTGCCGCAACCACAGCAGGTATTCATGGTTGCCGGCGGGGCCGGTGATCGGCGAGGCCACCACGCCACAGGGGCGCCAGCCCTCCGCCACCGCCGCCGCCATCACCGCCGTGATCGCATCCCCATGGGCGGCGGGCTCCCGCACCACCCCGCCCTTCCCCACCCGGGCCTTACCCACCTCGAACTGGGGCTTCACCAGCAACAGCGCCTCCCGCTTCGCTGCCTGCAGCAGCCGCCCCAGGGCTGGCAGCACCAGGGCCAGGCTGATGAACGACACATCCGCCACCGCCAGATCAGGCCAGGGATCGGCGTCGCCGTAGAGGTCCTCCGGTTGTAGATGGCGCAGGTTGGTGCGCTCCTTGAGCACCAGGCGGGGGTCGGTACGCAGGCTCCAGGCGGTCTGGCCATAGCCCACATCCACCCCGTACACCCGGGCGGCCCCGTGCTGCAGCAGGCAATCGCTGAAGCCGCCGGTGGAGATGCCCCCATCGAGACACACCCGCTGCTGCAGGGCGATCGGGAAGGCCTCCAGGGCCGCCAGCAACTTCTCCCCACCGCGGGAGACAAACCGCGGCGGTTGTTCCACCTGCAGGGCAATCTCCGGGGCCACCTCCAGGCCGGGCTTGTCGAGCACCCTGTCGCCGCTGCGCACGCGGCCGGCCCGGATCAGCTGCTGGGCCTGCTGGCGACTGCTGGCCAGACCCTGCTCCACCAGGTGCAGATCGAGTCGGAGCTTGCGGGCCATCGGGCGGGCAGGTCAGGGATGGAACTCACGTTCGTCACAAAAGCACAGAGGAAACGGAACAAATCCGGGCGGTGGGGGCCCCGCACGGGGAACACTCCAGAGGATGGCCCCACAGCACGCTGACCGCCATGGCGCGCCGCCCCCACAGCTCCACCACCACCCACCTGCCCGTGCCCTCCAACGTGATCGAACTGCTGCAGCCGGGCAGCTTCGTGAAGCTGCGCAACCAGCCCAAGGACCTGCCGCCGTTCCAGCTGATCCAGTGCCGCGGTGGCCGCTGCTGGGTGCGTCAACAGGCCTGGGGGCCGCTGGTGCAGTGGGAAGTGGAGCACCGCAAGCTCACCGCCGTGGCCTGAGGGCCGGGCCCCTCAGGGCCGTTCCATACATTGGTCTGGATGTGAGCCCGCGGCGGCCTTGATCGAGCGTTACACCCTGCCCGAGATGGGCGCCATCTGGAGCGAGCAGGCCAAATTCCAGAGCTGGCTCGATGTGGAGATCGCCGCCACGGAGGCCAATTGCGAGCTGGGCCGGGTGCCGGCCGAGGCCGTGGCCGCCATCAAGGAGAAGGCCAGCTTCAGCGTGGAGCGCATCCTCGAGATCGAGGCGGAGGTGCGCCACGACGTGATCGCCTTCCTCACCAACGTGAATGAGCACGTGGGGGATGCCGGCCGCTACATCCACGTGGGCATGACCAGCTCGGATGTGCTGGATACCGGCGTGGCCCTGCAGATGAAAGCCTCGGTGCAGCTGCTGCGCACGGAACTCGACAAGCTGGCCGACGCCCTGCGGGAGCTGGCGCGCGTCCACAAGGGCACGGTGATGATCGGCCGCTCCCACGCCATCCATGGCGAGCCGATCACCTTCGGCTTCAAGGTGGCCGGCTGGCTGGCGGAGGTGGTGCGCAACCAGGAGCGGCTGGAGCGCCTGGAGCGGGTGGTGAGCGTGGGCCAGATCTCAGGTGCCATGGGCACCTACGCCAACACCGACCCCCGCGTGGAGGAGCTCACCTGCCGCAAGCTCGGGCTGGAGCCCGACACCGCCAGCACCCAGGTGATCTCCCGCGATCGCCACGCCGAGTACATCCAGACCCTGGCCCTGGTGGGGGCCGCCCTGGAGCGCTTCTCCACGGAGATCCGCAACCTGCAGCGCACCGATGTGCTCGAGGTGGAGGAGAACTTCGCCAAGGGCCAGAAGGGCAGCTCCGCCATGCCCCACAAGCGCAACCCCATCCGCAGCGAGCGGATCGGCGGCCTGGCGCGGGTGCTGCGCAGCTACGTGGTGGCGGCCCTCGAAAACTGCGCCCTCTGGCACGAGCGCGACATCAGCCACAGCTCCGTGGAGCGCATGATGCTGCCGGACTGCTCCGTCACCCTGCACTTCATGCTGCGGGAGATGACCGAGGTGGTGAAGGGCCTGGGGGTCTATCCCGACAACATGGCCCGCAACATGAACGTCTACGGCGGCGTGGTGTTCAGCCAGCGGGTGCTGCTGGCCCTTGTGGAGAGCGGCATCAGCCGCGAAGACGCCTACCGGATCGTGCAGCGCAACGCCCACAGCGCCTGGAACACCGACGGCGGCGACTTCCGGGCCAACCTCGAGGCCGATGCGGAGGTGAGCGCCCGGCTCAGCTCCGCCCAGCTGGCGGATTGCTTCTCCACCGACCTGCACCAGGCCAACCTGGACGTGATCTGGCGGCGGCTGGGCATCTAGGCCCGCTGAATGGTTTGGGCACCCCACAGGGGGGGTGCCCGCGCCCGCTACTTTCCCGGCCTGGAAAGGGTGTCGCCAATTCCCGGCCTAGCGGACCCCACTGTTAGCGCCGCTGCGCCGCGGCGCCAGCCGTGCAGATGTACTGCTCTGCAGCTCAGGCCCGGTGGTAGGGCCCGCCCTGCTGGATCGACTGGGCCCGATAGAGCTGCTCCAGCAGCAGCAGCCGGGCCAATTCGTGGGGGAAGGTCATCGGTGAGAGGCTGAGGCGCCAGCCGGCGGCCGCCTTGAGGGCCGGATCCAGGCCATCGGCACCGCCGATCACGAAGGCCAGCCGCTGGGAGCCCGACCCCTGCAAGCGTTCGGCGAAGGCCATCGAATCAAATCCCTGCCCCTCCTCGGTGAGCACCACCAGCTGCTCCTCGGGCCGCAGGGCTGCGCGGATCGCCTCCGCCTCGCGCACCATGCCGCCATCGCGCAGCTCCAGCACCTGCAGGCCCGGCAATCGCTTCAGGTAGAGCGCCACCCCCTCCTGCACCCAGCCCTTGCGCAGCCGGCCCACCACCAGCAGACGAATCCGGGAGGGGTTGATCACCGCGCCATGCCCGCCGCCTGGCACGCTACCGGCAGCCGGCCCGCCTCCATGCCCCTGGATCCGCCCCTGGCCCTGTTCTGGACGCCCTACGCCGACTGGATCTACACGGTGGTGAGCACCGGCGGACTGCTGCTGGTGGTGTGGCTGGTGCTCAGGCCGCGGCCGTGACCGCGGGGTTGCGCTCGGTGGCGGGGTTGGCCCCGCCACCGCCCGCCAGCAGGTCGATGGGTTCGCACACCGGGAAGCGGTTGATCGCCTTGAGGGCCGCGCGGGCATGGCTGCGCAGCTGCTCGCTGATGGCCTCGCAGTAGGGGATCTGGGCCAGCAGATCCACGGTGCGGCGCATGATCCGCACCACATCCCCCTCATCAAGGGAGGTGTTGGCGATCAGATCGTTCCAGCTCACCCCCTTGGCCCAGGCGTACACCAGCCCCATCAGCTCCGCCTCAAACCACACGGGCATCACCACCGAGGCCCGCTCCTGCTGACGCTGCAGCTCGCGGCGGATGCCGCGCAGGTCGTGCAGGGCCTCCTCGGCGGCCGCTGGGATCGGGAAGCCACTCCAGAGGTCGGGGCGGTTCACCTCCGTGGAGAGGGCTTCGAGCACCGCCGCCAGGTCCGGCGGCTCCAGCTCATCGAGGTGGCCGCTCATCAGCGCCAGCCCCAGCCAGAGTTCGTTGTCGCCCCGCAGGGCCGCCACGGTGCGGCCGATCTCGGTGGGATCCAGGCCCTCCTCACCGGCCAGGCAGCCGAAGTGGCGCAGGATGTCGATCAGGGCCAGGAAGGTCTCCCAGTGGCGGTTGGCGCGGAAGTGCAGAATCCGCTGCCGCTCGGCGATCTCCGCCTCCAGCTCCTCGATGCGGAAGCGCTGTTTGCGCAGCTTCTTGCGGTCGCCGGCCTGGTGGGCCGGATGCAGCTCCAGGGCCAGCTCCAGCTCCCGCACCAGGTGCGCCTGGGCCTGCACTTCACCGGCCAGGTCGTACTGGGGGGTGGTCATGTCGTGGCGGCGGGCCATGTGGGCCACCGCCAGGGCCAGCCCACCGCTGGATTGATCCCCATGGCGGATCTCCCCCGAGCGGTGCAGCTCCGGCACCGGCAGCTCCTTCACCTGCAGGCAGCTGAGCTCGGCGTGCAGACTCACCACGGCGCTGCAGGGCAGCAGCACCCACACGTTGTCATCGGTGAGGCAGCACAGCAGCGGGAACTGCCCCGGCCCCTCCACCTTCTCCACGATCACCGCCGGGGTCACGCGGCCCCGAAGCACCGGCGCCTTCAGGCTCACCAGGGTGCCCTCGCTGGCGAAGCGCAGCGCCAGGGTGAGTTCATGGGCCAGGGTTTCCTCGGCCTGCTGCTGCAGGATCCGCAGCAGGCGGCGCTCCTCCCGCAGGCGAGCGCGCTGCTTTTCGTAGTCCTCGAAGTCGTCCCAGGCCACCTCCTGCACGCCGCTGCTGAGCAGATCGAGCTGCTGGCGCAGCTCGGCGATGCGGGCCTCATCCTCCGCCAGATCCAGGGTGGCCAGGTAACGGCCGAAGCTGCGCTCCACCAGCTCCTGGGCCTTGGCCAGGTCGTAGCGCTGCAGCAGGTTGAGCACCATGCCGTAGCTGGGGGTGAACTGGCTCACCAGCGGGTCGGCGGGGCTGGTGGCCAGCTGGCCCGCCTCGCGCACCCCCTCGAAGCGGCTCTGCACCGTCACCACATAGCCCTGGGAATCGAGCCCGCGTCGGCCGGCCCGGCCCGCCATCTGCAGGAATTCACTGCCCATCAGGGGGCGATGGCCCCGCTCGGTGCGTTTGGAGAGCGCCGAGATCACGGTGCTGCGGGCGGGCATGTTGATGCCGGCCGCCAGGGTTTCGGTGGCGAACACCACCTTCACCAGCCCCTGCTGGAACAGCTCCTCGATCAGCTCCTTCCAGGCCGGCAGCACCCCGGCGTGGTGGGCGGCGATGCCCCGCAGCAGGGCGTCATCGTGGCCGCCATCGCGCACGGCCTCCGGCGTCGCCGCCACGAACGCCTCCAGGCGGGCGCGGATGCGCGCCTGCTCCTGGGGATTCACCAGGCACACCTTGCCCAGATCCCGCACCGCCTTGTCACAGCCGCGGCGGCTGAAGATGAAATAGATGGCCGGCAGCATCTCCCGCTCCGCCATCTGGGCCACCACGAACCCCAGGGGCGGCGCCTCCGGCTGGGGCGGTTTGGGGGTTTTGGGCCCCTTGCGCTTGTTGCCCTTGGGGGCGCGCCACACCTTGCAGTTGGGGTGCAGGCCCGTGCCCTCGTCGTTGAGCAGGGGATGGAGCCCCTTGGCGCTGCAGAAGCTGAACTGCAGCGGCACCGGCCGGAAATCGCTCAGCACCAGCCGGGTGGGGCCGTGCACCCGCTCGATCCAGTCGGTGAGCTGCCCGGCGTTGGCCACCGTGGCCGACAGGGCCACCAGCTGCACCGGCGGCGGGCAGTGAATGATCGATTCCTCCCACACGGTGCCCCGCTGGGAGTCGTTCATGTAGTGGCACTCATCGAGCACCACCGCCTCCACATCCGCCAGCGGGTCGTCGCCGGCGTCGGCCTCCGCATAGAGCATGTTGCGGAAGATCTCGGTGGTCATCACCACGATCGAGGCCTCCCGGTTCACCGTGAGGTCGCCGGTCATCAGCCCCACCCGCTCGGCACCGAACTGCTCGCGGAAATCGCGCAGTTTCTGGTTGGAGAGTGCCTTCAGGGGCGTTGTGTAGAACACCTTCTGGCCATGGGCCAGGGCGCGGTGGATGGCGTACTCACCCACCAGGGTCTTGCCGGAGCCGGTGGGGGCACTCACCACCACCGAGTGCCCCTGGTTGAGCGCATCGATGGCCTCCAGCTGGAAGCCGTCGAGCGGGAAGGGGAACAGCTGGTCAAGCGGCGGCACGCTGCCACCGATCTCGGGGGCACCGGGCACCGTTGCACTGCTGCTGGGCATCAGCCGATCCTATGGGCTGCAGCCCGGCGGCAGACTGGCGGGAGAACCCCTGCGCACGGCAGGGGCCAGGCGGGGCGAGGCGGTGGCAACGGCGGGTGAGGGAACCGAGCGCGACGCAACGGTGGGCCGGGGGCAGCCGGAGCCGGCCCCATGGGCCGCACCCCTGGCGGCGGAGCTGGAGGCCCTGGCCCCCGAGCGGCGGCGGCGGCTGCGCAGCCTCGCGCCCTGCGGCAGCGCCGGCCTGCGGCCGGTGGATGGGGCCGGCGGCCCGCCGCTGCTGGATCTGGCCAGCAACGACTACCTGGGCCTGGCCCACCATCCATCGCTGCAGCAGGCCGCCAGCGCCGCCATGGCACGGGATGGCCTGGGGGCCGGGGCCTCCCGGCTGGTGAGCGGCAGCCGGCCGGTGCATGGGGAGCTGGAGCAGGCCCTCGGGGCCTGGCTGGGGCGCCCCAGGGTGCTGCTCTTCCCCAGCGGCTTCCAGGCCAACCTGGCGGCGGTGCAGGCCCTGGCGGATCGCCACAGCCTGGTGCTGGCGGACCGCCTGATCCACCACTCCCTGCTGACGGGGGTGAAGGCCAGCGGCGCCCGGCTGCGGCGCTTCCCCCACAACAACCTGGAGGCCCTGGCCCAGCAGCTGGAGCGGGCCCAGAGGGAGGTGCCCGGCCGCCGGCTGCTGGTGCTCAGCGAAAGCCTGTTCTCCATGGAGGGCACCAGCCCCGATGTGCCGGCGCTGGCGGAGCTTTGCCGCCGCCACGGGGCCGCGCTGCTGCTGGATGAGGCCCATGCCCTGGGGGTGCTGGGGCCGGGGGGGCGCGGCCTGGGCCTGGGGCAAGCGGGGGTGAGCCTGATCAGCGGCACCTTCGGCAAGGCCTTCGGCGGCGGCGGCGCCTTCCTGGCCGCCGATCAACTGCTGGGGGAGTGGCTGCTGCAGCACTCGGGGCCCTTCCGCTACACCACCGCCCTGGCCCCGCCCCTGGCGGCGGCCGCCTTGGCGGCCCTGCGGGGGATCCAGGCCGAGCCGCAGCGGGGCGCCACCCTGCTGCAGAGGGCGCAACGCTGGCGGGATCGGCTCGAGGCCGCCGGCTGGCCGCGCCCCCCCGGCCAGGGGCCGATCCTGCCGCTGCTGGTGGGGGAGGACGCCCGTGCCCTGGAGCTGCAACGGCGGCTGGAGGCCGCCGGCCTGCTCAGCGTGGCGATCCGCCCCCCCACCGTGCCGGAGGGCAGCGCCAGACTGCGGCTGGTGCTGCGCCACGATCTGCCGGCCGGCAGCCTTGAGCGCCTGCTGGCGGCCCTGGGGTCGCCATGACCGTGCAGCTGCTCGCCATGCACGGCTGGGGCGGTGACAGCCGCGCCTGGGCCCCCTGGGCCGGGCAGGCCGAACGGCGCGGCTGGGGCCTGGTGACGGGCGAGCGGGGCTATGGCGCCCTGCCGCCCCAGCAGCCCAGCTGGGATGGGCGCAGCCGCCACCGCGTTCTGCTGGGCCATTCCCTCGGGCCCCACCTGCTGGAGCCCCAGCTCTGGGGCGAAGCCACGGCGGTGGTCCTGCTGGCCAGTTTTGCGGCCTTCGTGCCGGAGGGGCGCGCCGGCCGCCCCCTGCGGGCGGCCCTGGCCACCATGGCCGCCCAACTGCGGGAGGGGGAGGGGGAAGCCATGTTGCGCCGCTTCCTGGAGCGGGTGGCGGCCCCCTTCCCCGGCGACCACTTGCCCCCCGGGCCACTGCAGCCGGGGCTCTCCCCCCAGGGCAGCGCCCGGCTGCTCACCGACCTGGAGCGTCTGGCGGCCACGGAAGGCCTGCCGGAGGGGCTTGCCGCGGCGGCGGCCCGGCGGGTGCCGGTGTTGATCGTGGAGGCCGAGGATGATCAGATCGTCTGCCCCGCCAGCCGCGAGCAACTCAAGGCCCTGCTGCCGGAGGCCACGGTGATGCCGTTGCCACGGGGGGGCCACGGCCTGCTGGGGGCGGGGGTGACCACGGCGGTGCTGAACTGGATTGCGGATGGTCTTGCTTGAACCCACCGCCGCCGGCGCGCCGTTCAGTCAACGGGTGCAGCGCTGCTTTGGCCGCAGCGCCGCGGCCTACCCCAGCCAGGCGCGGCTGCAGGCGGCGGTGGCCGAGCGCCTGGCCCGCTGGCTGACCCGCCTCACCCCGGCACCCCCGGCGGGGATTCGGGCCGACCTGGGGGCCGGCAGCGGGCTGCTGGCCCGCGCCATCGAACGGCGCCTGGGTGGGCCGCCGCTGCTGCGGCTGGACAGCTGCCCGGAACTGCTGCAGCTGGAGACCGCAGCCGCGCCACCCCAACGGCTCTGGGACCTGAACCACGGCCTGCCGCCGGAGCTGCAGGGGGCCGCCCTGCTGGGCTCCAGCTTTGCGCTGCAGTGGCTGGAGCAGCCGCAGCGGCAGCTGGAGCAGTGGTGTGCAGCCCTGGCCCCGGGGGGCGTGCTGGCCCTGGCGGTGCCCTGCGCCGGCAGCTTCGGGCTCTGGCACCAGGCCTGCCGGCGGGCCGGGGTGCCCTTCACAGGGCTGGAGCTGCCGGAGGCCGAGCCGCTGATCCAGGCGGTGACGGCCCGGCTGGTGCCACTGCGGACCCAACGGCTGCGCTTCAGCCGGCCCAACCACGGCGCCCTGCCCTTTCTGCGGCAGTTCAAGGCCATCGGTGCCCAGGCCAGCCGCGGCCCCCGGCTGAGCCGCGGCCAGCTGCGGCAGCTGGAGCAGCACTGGCCCAGCGACGGCCCCAACCTGGGCTGGGAGGTGCTGGTGTTGGTGGCACGCCAATCCCCGTGAGCGCGGCCCCATGACCCCCCTGCAACTGGTGGTGTGCGGCACCGACACAGACGTGGGCAAGACCGTGGTGAGTGCCCTGCTGGTGCAGGGGCTGGGGGCCCACTACTGGAAACCGGTGCAATGCGGCCTCGAGCCCGGTCCGGAGGGGGGCGGCGACCGCGAGCGGGTGCAGCGCTGGCTGCAGCTGCCGGCCGAGCGGGTGCTGCCGGAGGCTTACCGCCTCGGGGCCCCGGTGTCGCCCCACTGGGCCTCCGCCCTGGAGGGCGGCGATCCCAGGCGGCCCGGCCCGCCGCTGGATCCCGAGCGACTGGCCCTGCCGGCGGTGCAGGGCCCCCTGGTGGTGGAAACCGCTGGCGGGCTGCTGGTGCCCCTGCGGCTGGACCTGCTGCAGATCGAGCAGATCCAACGCTGGGGGCTACCGGTGCTGCTGGTGGCCCGCAGCGGCCTGGGCACGCTCAACCACACGCTGCTGTCGCTGGAGGCCCTGCGGCGGCGGCAGATTCCCGTGCTGGGGGTGCTGCTCAACGGCGAGCCCCACCCCAACAACGCCGCCACCCTGGAGGAACTGGGCGGCGTGCCCCTGCTGGGCTGCCTGCCGCCCCTGCCGCAGCTGGATGGGCCGACCCTGGCTGAGCAGTGGCAACGCATGGATCTCTCCCATAGGCTCGGCGTAGACGCCTGAGCTGCATGGGCCGCTCCCACCTGCTGGTCAGCGCCGCCGTGGCCGCCCTGTGTGCGGGCATCCTGGTGCTGTTCACCGACCTGGAGGTGTCGGTGGTGCGCTGGTTCAGCTGCGGGCCGCTCTCCACCGCCGGCGAAGACCGCAGCGAGCTGTGTGAGCGCAAGCTCTGAAGGCTGGTGATCAACCGCCGCGGCGGGCCCGCAGCGGGCAATGGCCTGTGATCACCGCCACATTGTTCTCCGCCAGCTCCAGGGGCCAGCCCTGGCGCAGCTGGTCGTGGATCTGCTCAATCTGCAGGGCGTTCCAACCGCGGGCCTCCAGGTGGACCCGCACCGATTGCCACTGCCCCTCGGCGAACACCTCCGTGGCGCCCCAGGCCCGGCCGGGCCTGGCGGCCATCAGCTGCTCCGGCCGCAGGAAGCGATTCGAGCGCGGCGGCTGCGGGCGCTGGCTGGGGTAGTCGAGGAAACGGGACACGGGGGCGGAGGGCCATGGCGTCATGTCCATGATGACCACAACCACGGCCGGCGTCAGGGTCCCGCCAGGATCGCCGCCTCCACATCGGCGCGGCTGAAGCCGTAGGGGAACTGGCGCTGCACATCGCCCCCGGCGGCACTCCAGCGCACGCTCAGCTCCTCCACCTCCAATTGCAGGGTGGCGGTCCAGCCGGAGCGCTGCAGCTGCCAAAGGCAGGAATGGGGGGCCGCCTGCCGGGCCCCCAACTCAACCAGCCAGCGCTCCAGGGCCGGCAGCGGGTGGTTGTAAAGCGGCGTCTGGGGGGGCGGCAGGGCGGTCATCCGCAGACGGCAGGTCGAGCACCACGGCAGTCTGCTCGGCGGTGTTCCACCAGCTGGGGGCCGTGAACAGGGCCGCACCGCGGGCCCAGGCCAGCCCCACCCCCAGCACCAGGCTGAACACCACCGCCAGCGCCAGCAGCAGCAGGGCAAACCACTCCCCTCCGGAGAGGGCGCGGCGAACGGGCACGGGCTGGGGGGCGCGGGGCGGCGGCGACGGCCTGGCGGTGGCGGCCCCCCGCTGGGCCTGCAGACCGGCGTCGTAGAGGCGCCGGCGCGCCGGATCCCCCAGGGTGAGATAGGCCTGCTGCAGCTGCCGGAAGGCCTCCTGGGCCTGGGGCTGCGGCAGGGCGGTGGTGTCGGGGTGGTAGCGCTTGCTGAGGCGCCGGAAGGCCTGGCGTAAGTCCTGGGCACTGGCCTCGGGCCCGATCTCAAGCAGCTCGTAGTAGCTGGGCTGATCGGTGACGGCCACCGGCGCTGCGCCTGGTCTGCGGGATCCTAGAGACTGCGAGCCAGTCGCCCAAGGGGATGTCCGCCGCCACACCTGATGCCGCCCTGTGGAGGGAGCTGGGCTGGCGGCCGAGCCCGCCGCAGCTGGAGCTGCTGCTGGCGCTGCAGGAGCAGCTGCGCCAGTGGAACGGCCGCGTCAACCTCACCCGGCTGGTGGAGGGTGATGACTACTGGATCGCCCAGGTGTTCGACAGCCTCTGGCCCCTGCGGGACCTGCTGGAGCGCCAGCCGCAGGCGCCGCTGCGCTGCATCGACGTGGGCACCGGCGGCGGCTTCCCAGGGCTGGCGGTGGCCATCGCCCTGCCCCAGGCCCAGCTCACCCTGGTGGATTCCGTGGGGCGCAAAACCCAGGCGGTGCAGGCCATGGCCCAGGCCCTGGGGCTGGCGGATCGGGTCACACTGCGCTGCGAGCGGGTGGAGCTCACCGGCCGTGATCGCCGGTGCCGCGGCGGCTTCCACCTGGCCATGGCCCGGGCGGTGGCGGCGGCGCCGGTGGTGGCGGAATACCTGGTGCCCCTGCTCAATAGCCAGGGCCAGGCCCTGCTCTACCGGGGCCAGTGGAACGCCGGCGACCAAGGGGAGCTGGAGCGGGCCCTGCAGCCGCTGCAGGCTCGCCTGGGCCGCCAGGAGCAGCGGGAGCTGCCGGGCGGCCGCGGCCAGCGCACGGCCCTATGGCTGGAAGCCACCGCCCCCTGCCCGGCGGCCTACCCGCGGGCGGTGGGGCTGCCCAGCAAGTTTCCGCTGGGACAGGCCCCAGCAGCCGGCTGATCAGCCCCCCTGGCTGAGCCGCTGCTGCGGTGCTCCCCCCACCACCTGCCGCAGCTGCCGCAGTAGGGCCGGGATGCGCTCCGCCCAGGGGCTCGCCGCCAGGGCCCGGCGCAGGTCCGCCTCGCTCACCCCGTGGTCGAGGGCGTCGGCGTTAGCCCCCGGGAACCAATGGCTGCCGGCCCCCAGCAGGCCATAGCGGGCCCGGGCATAGCTCTGCAGATCCCAGGCCTGCAGGAGGTTGTGCAGCCACAGCAGCACCGGCAGGTTGATCTGGCCCGGGGTGTCCTGCCAGTCGGGCAGCCCCCGCTCCCAGCTGCCCAGCCAGTCGGCCCCCAGGGCCTCCAGCCGAGCCTGCTCCAGGCGCCCCTGGATCGGCGGCAACAGGGCCCCGGCCTCCGGCAGCAGCGCCACGGCCTGCATGTGCCGGTCCAGGTCCTCCGCTCGGGCAGCTCCCACGCTGATGGTGTGCACCCCTGGAGCCGTGAGGCAGAACAGGTCGTTGAACAGAATCGGGTGCAGGGGCGTGCACAGCTCCAGCAGGCGGGCCGAGGGGCTGTGCAGATGGCCGCCCTTGTCGGTGGGGCTGATCACGAACACCCCCATGTCGTGGGCCGTGGCCGCCTCGACGGCCGGCCGGTTGTCCTGGCGGATGTAATACCAATGCAGATTCACATAATCGAAGGCGTCGCTCTCGATCGCTTCGAGGATCAGGGGCAGGGGCCCATGGGTGGAGAAACCCACCGACCCCACCCGGCCCTCCGCCTGCCAACGGCGCACCACCTCCAGGCAGCCGCCGGGGCGCAGGGTGTGCTCCAGGTGCTCCGGCAGGTTGAGGCCGTGGATCGCCAGCAGGTCGACCCGATCCACCCCCAGGCGCTCCAGGCTGGTGGCCAGCTCCGCCTCGAACGCCGCCGCATCCGCCTGGGGGGGCACCTTGGTCTGCAGGATGCGCTGGGGATCGCGCACCTGCTGCAGCAGGGCCCCGAGCTGCCGTTCGGAGCTGCCGTAGTGGCGGGCCGTTTCCACGTGGTGGAACCCCAGCGCCACGGCGTGCTCAAGGATGCGGCGCAGGTTGGCCTGGCTCTCGGCGCTGATGCGATCCGCCGGCAGATCACTCCAGCTCTGCTGGAAACGCATGCCCCCCAGGGAGAGCACGGGCATGGGCAGTTCGGTGCGGCCGAAGCGCCGCACGGGCACGGGCGCCATCAGGGGGTGGCGGCGCCGCCGGCGCTGCGGGGCAGGGTGCGGCGCGGCCGGGCCGGGCTCGGCAGCCCCAGGGGCAGCAACTCCTGCTCACGGCTCTGCTGCTCCAGCTCCGGCAGCTGCTCGTAGCTCACCCAATGGATGCAATCCACGGGGCAGGTGTCGATCGCCTCCTGGATCCGTTCGGTGCTGTCGCCGTCCTGGCGGATGGCCCGGGAGCGGCCCCAGTCGGGCTCCACCACAAAGGTGTTGGCGGCCACGTTGGCGCAATAGCGACAACCGATGCACACCGCCTCATCCACCCACACCGCCTGTTGGCGCAGGGCACCCCCCAGTACCGGTTCACGGCCACTGGGCTCAGGGCCGGTGGCGGCCGGAGCCCGGAAGGCGACCGACGGATCCATCACCATGGCCGCAGCCGGGGGATCAGCCGTCCCAGCGGCTCACCACCAGTTCGATCGAGCCGTCGGTGGCCTGGCGCTGCTCGGTCACCTGGAAGCCCTCCTCCAAGGAGGCCGCCAGGATGCTGCGCAGGGCGTACTGCTGGGTGAGCTTGGCCAGGAAACGCTCCACGGGGATGGGCTGCTTCCAGAGGTCGAGGTCGGTCACCAGCTCATAGCTGCCGCTCGTGGGGTTCCAGCGGAAGCCGAGCTCGCTGCCCTCCGGGGAGGCCACCGCCAGGTCGGCGAGTACCGTCTGACCGCGGTAGCCGCGCACCGGTTGCTCGCCATCGCTGGGGTTGTGGCCCAGGTCGCGCAGGGCCGCCACGAGGGCTTCGCGATCACGCAATTCCGTCTTGACGGTGCTGAAGTGCGACATCAGGTGACCGGGGTGGAGAGGGTCTGCTCGGGGTTCACCGTGGCGGCCTGGCCCTGGTAGGCCTCGGCGGTGGGCTGGCGCTGTTGAACGTTGCCGAGCCGGGCTTCGATCCGCTCGGTGAGCTGCTCACAGCCAGCGCCGCTGATGCCGCTCACCAGCTCCTCCACGCGGCCATCCGGACGGATCCGAAAGCTGATGGTGTGCTGGGGCATCCCGGCAGTGGACGGATCGATGGATGCTAACCGCGCCGCGCGGAGGTTGGCGGTTCAGGCCAGCAGGCCCTCGTCCACCAGGGTCTGCAGGCGCTCCAGCACCAGGGGATCCTCCAGTTGTTCCAGGGCCAGGCGCGCCTCATCCCGCACCGCCAGGTCGCCGTCCTGCAGCATCGCCGCCAGCAGCGCCTCCACCACCTCCCGCTGGCGGGGCTCCACCAGGTCGCCGTAGAGGCGCCCGAGCGACCAGGCGCTGTTGCTGCGCACCGCCGCCTCGCTGTCGATGCGCAGGGCGAGCAGCAGCTGCCCGGCCGCCTGGTCCGCCTTAGCCAGGCCCGTGGAGCCGGCATCCGCCAGGGCGCTGGCGGCCCAGAGGCGCACGGCGGCGATGTCGGTTTCCAGGGCGCGGATCAGGGGGTTCATCACCGGCGCGTCCGGGTAGCTGCTCAGGCTCCAGGCCACCGCCTTGCGCACGTAGCCGTTGCTGTCGTTCTGGAGCAGGGCCAACAGCGGGGTGATGGCCTGCAGATCGGGGTTGCGCCCCAGGGCATACACGGCGCTCATGCGCAGGATCGGGCAGCTGGCCTCCAGCAGGGGCAGCAGCAGCGCCGGAGCGCGGGGGTCGCGGTGCTCACAGAAGATGCGCAGCCCCTGCATGCACTCCTCATGGTTGCCCTGCAGCAGCTGCAAACCGAGATCGCATTCCGCCGCCACATCCGCGGCGGCCGCCTCCGCCCCCTCCAGCTCGTCGAGGGGGTCCCCCAGCAGCTCCTGGGCCAGCTCCCGGGCGAGCATCTCCGGATCGAGCGCCAACTCGGCCGGGCTCTGGGAAAACTCTGGGTACGGGCCAGTCATCGGCCGATCGTAAAAGCCGGCAGCGGATTCAACCCCGAATCAGCGGGCTGGGTCTGAATCAGGAGATCGGTGCCGGGGCCGCCATGTCCCCCGGCAGCCAGATGCGGGCGCTCACGGCGAACAGGGCCAGGCCGAACAGCAGCACGATGGCGGCCGGCAACAGGGTGGAGCGGAAAAACTGCACGGGCCTCAGCGGCGGAATCCCCAGTTTGACGCGCCTAGCCTGCGGCCGTTCCTGAATCGCCCCCGCGGCGCCGCGCCCATGGCTCCACCGCAGCGCCCCGCCGGGCACCAGGCCCGGAACCGTTGGCGGCGCCTGGGGGCCATCAGCGCCGAGGGTTTCGCCAGCGGCGCCCCCAACAGCGGCCTGGGGGAGGTGCTGCCGATCTGGCTGGCCACCCATGGGGTGCCGGTGGAGCTGATCGGACTGCTGCCCCTGGCGGGGTTGCCCTATGCCATCAAGGTGCTATGGGCGCCGCTGCTGGACCGCTGGCCGATCCCCTGGCCCGACCGGCGGCGGGGCTGGATCGCCCTGCTGCAGCTGCTGCTGGGGCTGAGCATCGCCAGCCTGGCCCTGCTGCGCCCCAGCACCGACCCCCACACCCTGACGGCCATCGGCCTGGTGGCCCTGCTGGTGGCCGTGCTCAGCGCCACCCAGGACATCGTGATCGATGCCTACCGCACCGACCTGCTGCCCCAGGGGGAGCGGGGGGCCGGGGCGGCCGCCAACTCCCTGGGATTCCGGGGCGGCACCCTGATCCTGGGCTCCGGTGCCCTGCTGATCGCCGGCAGCGCCGGCTATCCCCTGGCCTTCGCCTTCGCCGGGGGGCTGATGCTGCTGATGATTCCCTGCACCCTGGCGGCGCCGCGCCTGCCGCCCCTGGCCCAGCCCGTGGGCAACCTGCGCCAGGCGGTGGTGGGGCCCATCCGCGAATTTCTGGCCCGCACCGGCGGCCGCCGGGGCCTGCAGATCCTGGCCCTGGTGCTGCTGTATCGCCTGCCCGATGGCCTGCTGGCCCCCATGGGGGGGCCATTCCTGGTGGCCGCCGGGCTGAGCGAAGGGCAGATCGGCCTGCTGAAATCCGCCCTAGGGGTGCTGGCCACCATGGCCGGTGTGGTGCTGGGGGGTGTGCTGTTCGGCCGGCTGGGCATGAACCGCAGCCTGTGGCTGTTCGGCATCGCCGGGGCCGCCGGCAACCTGGCCTACTGGCTGGTGGCCCGCACCGGGGTGAGCTCCCTGGAGCAGGTGGCGGGGGCGGTGCTGCTGGAGAACCTCTCCAGCGGCCTGGTGGGCACCGCCTTTGTGGCGCTGCTGATGAGCCTGTGCAACCCGCGCTTCTCCGCCACCCAGTACGCCCTGCTCTCCGGGGTGTATGCCGTCAGCAGCAAGGTGCTGGCGGCCCCCTCCGGGCTGCTGGTGAAGCTGCTGGGCTGGGAGCACTTCTTCCTGATCTCCGCCGCCGCCGCGGTGCCGGCCTTCCTGCTGATGGTGCTGGTGACCCCCTGGGATGAGGCCCAGGCCCGCGGCGCCTACCCCGGCGACTGAGCGGGCTGCAGGCTCCCCTCCAGGCGACGGCGCAGCTGGCCGCAGGCGGCATCGGCATCGAGCCCGCGGCTGGCCCGCACGCTCACGGCCACGTGCTGGTCCTGCAGGCTGCGGCGGAAGGCCTCCACCGCCGCTGGGGTGGGGCGCTGGAATTCCTCCTCGGCGATGGGGTTGTAGGGGATCAGGTTCACGTGGCTCTGGAACCCACGCAGCAGCTGGGCCAGGGCCTTGGCGTGGCGGGGGTGGTCATTGAGCCCCCCCAGCAGGATGTATTCGAAGCTGACGCGGCGGCCGGTGATCGCCACGTAACGGCGGCAGTCCTCCAGCAGGGCCTCGATCGGGTAGGTGTGGGCGGTGGGGATCAACTGCTCCCGCAGGGCCTGATCCGGGGCGTGCAGGCTCACCGCCAGGGTGAACTGGGCGCGCCCCAAGCGCTGCAGGGCCAGCTCCGCCAGCTGCGGCAGGGTGCGGGCCACCCCCACGGTGCTCACGGTGATCTGCCGCTGGGCCATGCCCAGGTCGGTGCAGAGGCAATCGATCGCCGCCAACACCGCGTCGATGTTGAGCAACGGCTCCCCCATGCCCATGAACACCACGTGGCTGGGGCGCTGCTCCATCACCTCGCGCACGCTGAGCACCTGGTCGACGATCTCGTGCACCGCCAGGGAGCGCTGCAGCCCCCCCTTGCCGGTGGCGCAGAAGCGGCAGGCCATGGGACAGCCAACCTGGGAGCTCACGCACACCGTGAGCCGGCCGTCGGCGGGAATGCCCACGGTCTCGAGGCTGAGGCCGTCGTGGGTGCCCAGCAGCAGCTTGGTGGTGCCATCGCGGGCCACGCTGCGGTGCAGCTCGCGGGAGCGGCCGATCCAGTCGGCGGCCCCCGCCGGCGGGGCGGCGGCCAGCTGCTCCCGGAAGGCCTTGGGCAGCACCGACACCTGCTCGAGGCTGCGGGCCCCCTTGGCGTAGAGCCAATCGTGCAGTTGCCGACCGCGGAAGGCGGCCTGGCCGTGCTGTTCAGCCCACTGTTCCAGGGCCGTGCGGCCCATCCCCAGCAGGGGAGTGGCCATCAGGGCCAGACCAGCAGGCCATGGCCCAGCTGCACCTCCACCACCAGCAGGGCGATGAAGCCGAGCATGGCCACCCGGCCATTGAGGCGTTCGGTGTGGGTGTGGAAGCCGTAGCGGGGCAGACGCCGCTGCGGCACGAGCTTGGGCTGGATCATGGCCGAGGGCGGCGGCTGGGGATGGGGATCACGGAAAGAATGGCGGATCCGCTCACTCGTCGGTGAGCAGACCCTCCTCCTGCAGACCCTCGAGGGCCCCCGGATCGGCGATCAGCTCCTCCTCCATCACCTCATCGAGGCTGGGGCGGGTGAAAGCCGCCAGGTTGCTGGCGGCCGCCTCGATGCCGTGGCGGCTGCGGGTGGCCTCCAGGTCGGCGTCGGAGGGATCATCGAGCAGGGCACCGGCGCTGGTGGCCGACGGGGCGGCCGGCATGTCCACGGTGTAATCCGGGCGCAGGTTCTGCATGCGGCGGTAGCCGCCGCCGTCCTCATCGAGGATGTCAGGGTGGGGACCCGCCTCGGCCCGCAGCTCCTCTTCGAAGCCGCTGAAGCCGGTGCCGGCGGGGATCAGGCGGCCGATGATCACGTTCTCCTTGAGACCGCGCAGCCAGTCGCTCTTGCCTTCGATGGCCGCCTCGGTGAGCACACGGGTGGTCTCCTGGAAGGAGGCGGCGGAGATGAAGCTGTCGGTGTTGAGCGACGCCTTGGTGATACCCAGCAGCACCGGGGTGAACTCGGCGGGTGCACCGCCGGTGATCGCCATGGCGCTGTTCACCTGCTCCACCTGGCGCAGCTCGATCAGCTCGCCGGGCAGCAGGGTGGTGTCGCCCGCATCCTCGATGCGCACCTTGCTGGTCATCTGCCGCACGATCACTTCGATGTGCTTGTCATCGATGGTGACGCCCTGGGACTTGTAGACGTTCTGCACTTCCTGCACCAGGCGGAACTGCAGCTTGGAGATGGCCTCCTGGGCCGCCTCCAGGGTGGGCTTGCGGCTGCGCAGGTCTTCGAAGAAGCACTCCAGCAACTCGTGGGGGTTGATGGGACCGTCGGTGAGCAGTTCACCGGCGCTCACCTGCTGGGCGTCGCTCACCATCACGTTGCGACCCAACAGGATCGGATACTCGCTGATGGCATCGTCGGCTTCGATCACCGTTACGGCGGTGGAATCGTCGTCCTCGCCCTGCTTGATCTCCACGGTGCCGCTCTTGCGGCAGAGCACCGCCGATTCCCGCGGGCGGCGGGCCTCCAGGAGCTCTTCGATGCGGGGCAGACCCTGCACGATGTCACCGGTCTTCTGGCGCTCGAACACCAGCAGCGCCAGGGAATCGCCGCGCTGCACCAGCTCGCCGTCGCGCACGTGCAGCACCGAGTCGGGCGACACCATGTAGGGGCGGCCCATGCGGATGGTGATCGTGTTGCCCGACACGGTTTCCACCTGGCCGCAGCAGGGGGCATCCACCCCCTTGGCCAGCGGGTCGCCATCGACGATGCGCTGCCCTTCCGTCACGGTGGGCTTGGCGGAGCCCAGGTCGATGCTGCGGGTGTCGCTGGCGCGCTCCACGATCAGGCGGCGAATCGGCTCACCCTCCACACCATCGGGCAGGGCCAGCACGCCGTCCTCCTTGCAGAGGATCTGGGTGGTGGCCACCACATCACCGGCCTTGACGCTGTCGCCGTCGTTGACGGACAGCTCCGTATGGGTGGAGCCGTGGCTGGCGTCGGAGAGGGTGTCACGGCGCACCAGCAGGCTCTCGAGGATCACCAGCTGCAGACGATCGATCGTCTTGGCACGCTTGTCGGGCACCGACTCCACATCCACGGTCATCTGCGGGGTGGTGTCGTGGGTTTCGAGGATCAGCTGCGTCTTGAGCAACTCCACCCCCTCTACGCTCTTGATCAGCTCACCGTCCTTGAAGGCCAGGCGCTGGGTGGCCTTGAGGCTGAGGCTGGGGCCATTCGACTGCTTGACGCTGCCGAGCTCGGGCAGGTGGGCCTCATCGGGGATGCGGTACTCCTCCACGGGGCGCAGCAACAGGGCTCCGCCATCGGAGGTGTCCACCGCCTCCACAAACACCATGGCCTCGGCCTTGAGACCCTTGGCGATCTCCTCGCCGGGGTTGACCATCTTGCCGTCGCTGTAGCGGGCAACGGTCTTGGCGTCGGAGACGTGGTGGAGCTTGCCGGAGCGAACGATGATCTCCCGCAGGATGTCGTTCTTCTGGGTCACCGTCACGATGCCGGCGGTCTGGCTGAAGATGTCCTTCACCACCTCGGTGCCGGCCTCGATCCACTGGCCGTCCTCGATCATCAACAGGGAGATGTCCTTGTTGATCTCGTGGGTTTCCTGCGGGATCCAGAGCAGGGTGCCACCCTTGCTCACCTCGTAGCCGTTCTTGGCGCTGCGGGCCTTCTTGATGGCCAGGCCGGGGGCGTACTTCACCGTGCCACCGGTCTGGGTGCGGAAGCGGTCGTCCGCCAGCTCGGCGATCACCTCGCCGTTGCTGATCTTGGTGCCCGGGTGGGTGTTGAGGCGGTAGCGGATGTTGTCCTTGCCCTCCAGGTGCCACAGCTCACCGGAGTGGGTGGATTCACCCACGAGCTTGCAGTCCTTGAGGGTGAGGCTGGTGGTGACGATCTGCACCTCGCGGGAATCGCCGGCGCTTTCGCGCAGACGCACGGCACCGCCGTACTCGCTCACCAGGCGGCTCTCCGCCAGCACCTCACCGGTGGTCACCTTCCTGTTGCCCTTCACCACCGGCTGGGCGTTGGGGGGGAGGTTGTAGACGTCGCCGCTGTACACCCACAGGCGACCGAGGCGTTGGGCCTTGAGGGTGATGTTGCCCTGGCGGTCAGTGACCTCCTTGGGCTGGATCACATCCTCGTAGCGCACCTGGCCGGCCAGGTCGCAGATCACGTCCTTGGTGGCCTTCTCCACACTCTTCTTCACGGCGGCGCCGGAAGAGATCTGAGCCAGCATCACGTCGGCGGGGGTCTCCGAGCCGGCATCCACGAACAGGATCGAACCGGAGGTGATCGCCAGCTTCTGGGCCTTGCCGCTGCCGCTGGGCTTCACGGTGAGGGTGAAATCGGTTTCAGCGATCTGGGCCTCCACACCGTGGGGGGTGCGGAAGGGGCGCACGCGGGCCTTGCTGTCGAAGTCGATGGTGCCGGCCACCTGGGAGCGCACCACGCCGGTTTCGGCCGTGGACACACCACCGGTGTGGAAGGTGCGCATGGTGAGCTGGGTGCCCGGCTCACCGATGGACTGGGCGGCCACGATGCCCACGGCTTCGCCGAGGTCGACCAGTTCGTTGTGGGCCAGGGCCCAGCCGTAGCACTTGCGGCACACGGAGCGGGCGGCCTCGCAGGTGAGCGGCGAGCGCACCACCACGGTTTTGACACCGGCGGCTTCGATGCGGGCGGTGGTGGGGGCGTCGATCTCACCGTCGCGGTCGACGATCACGGAGCCATCGGCGTCGAGCACGGGCTCGGCCGCCAGGCGGCCCACCAGCTTGGCGGCGAAACGGCCCTTGTCATCGGCGTCGATGGGGATGCCACGGGTGGTGCCGCAGTCGTCCTCGCGCACGATCACGTCCTGGGCCACGTCCACCAGACGGCGGGTGAGGTAGCCGGAGTCGGCGGTGCGCAGGGCGGTGTCCACCAGACCCTTGCGGGCGCCGTAGGAGGAGATCACGTATTCGGTGACCGTTAGCCCCTCGCGGAAGTTGGTGCGGATCGGAAGGTCGATGATCTCGCCCTGGGGGTTGGCCATCAGGCCGCGCATCCCCACCAGCTGACGCACCTGGGACATGTTCCCCCGGGCGCCGGAGTTGGCCATCATCCAGACCGAGTTGAGCGGGTCGTTGTCGTTGAAGTTCTTCTTGACCTCCTCAACCAGACGCTCGTTGGTTTCCGTCCAGGTGTCGATCACCTTGGTGTGACGCTCCACCTCGGTGATTTCGCCGAGGCGGTAGCGCTCCTCGGTGTCGGTGATCTGCTGCTCGGCCTCCTCCAGCAGACGGGCCTTCTCCCCGGGGATGCGCAGGTCGTCCACGGAGATCGACACGGCGGCCTGGGTGGCGTAGTGGAAGCCCAGGTCCTTGAGCTCATCCGCCATGGAGGCGGTGGCGGCGGTGCCGTGGTTCTTGTAGGCCCACGCCATCAGGTTCCGCAGCTGCTTCTTGTCGATCGTGCGGTTACGGAACGGCGGTGCCGCCTTGCTCAGGGGAGCGGAGGCGCCGAGCACCGGTGCGGCGGCTTCCTCAGCAGCGGCCTTCTTGCTGCTCTTCTTGCTGGTTTTCTTGGCGGGAGTGGCGGTCATGGCTGCGCGCGAACAGGGATGGGATTAGGGGGTACGAGTTCGGGATCTCAGGCGGCTGCCACCGCGTCGATGATCGTGCTGTTCATCACCACACGGCCCACGGTGGTGAGCAGATAGCGGCTGATCAGGGCTCCGTCCTCATCGAGGCGATCGCGGCGGTAGCTCCACTGCTCAATGCGGGTGCCATCGCTGAGGGTTTCGCTCTTCAGCGGCTCCTTGCCCTCGTCCTCGCTGTCCACGTCGCCGTTGAAGCGCACCCACACCCAGTCGTGCATGGTGAGGTGCTTCTCATCGAAGGCGCTGAGCACATCGCGCAGGCCGGCGAAGGTGCGGCTGCGGTCGCCGAACTCCGGCTTGGCGCTGCCGGGCTGCACGGCGGTCAGGTAGTAGGCACCGAGCACCATGTCCTGGGACGGGGTGATGATCGGCTCGCCGGTGGCCGGCGACAGGATGTTGTTGCTGGCCAGCATCAGCATGCGGGCCTCGGTCTGGGCCTCGATCGCCAGGGGCACGTGCACGGCCATCTGGTCACCGTCAAAGTCGGCGTTGAAGGCGGGGCACACCAGGGGGTGCAGCTGGATGGCGCGGCCATCCACCAGCTTGGGCTCGAAGGCCTGAATGCCGAGGCGGTGCAGCGTCGGGGCGCGGTTCAGCAGGATCGGGTGCCCTTCGATCACCTCCTGCAGCACCTGCATCACCTCATCGTCGGCGCGCTGAATCAGTTTTTTGGCGGCCTTGATGTTGTTGACGATGTTCTGGCGGATCAGGCGGTGGATCACGAACGGCTGGAACAGCTCGATCGCCATCTCCTTGGGCAGACCGCACTGGTGCATCTTCAGCTTCGGACCCACCACGATCACGGAGCGGCCGGAGTAGTCGACGCGCTTACCCAGGAGGTTCTGACGGAAGCGGCCCTGCTTGCCCTCGATGATGTCGCTGAGGGACTTCAGGGGGCGGTTGTTGGCGCCCACCACGGTGCGGCCGCGGCGGCCGTTGTCGATCAGGGCATCGACGGCCTCCTGCAGCATCCGCTTCTCATTGCGGACGATGATTTCCGGAGCCAGGATCTCCTGCAACCGCGCCAGGCGGTTGTTGCGGTTGATCACCCGCCGGTAGAGATCGTTGAGGTCGGAGGTGGCGAAGCGGCCGCCATCGAGCTGCACCATCGGGCGCAGGTCCGGCGGGATCACGGGGATCACATCCAGCACCATCCACTCGGGGCGGGCGCTGGTGGCGATGAAGTTGTCGATCACGCGCAGGCGCTTGATCAACTTGGCCCGCTTCTGGCCCTTGGAGCCGGCGATCTCCTCGCGCAGCTGTTCCGCCACCACCGGCAGGTCGAGGTCCTCGAGCAGCTGCTTGAGGGCTTCAGCGCCGATGCCCACGGTGGGCTCGTTCTCAATCTCCGAATCTTCGGCGTAGATCTCGTCTTCGATCTCCAGCCACTCGTCTTCAGTGAGCAGCTGCTTGTAGGTGAGGTCCTTGTGGTCGCCCGGATCGAGCACCACGTAGCAGTTGAAGTAGACGATCTGCTCCACATCCCGCAGGGGCATGTCCAGCAGGATGGCCACGTAGCTGGGGATCCCCTTCAGGTACCAGACGTGGGACACGGGGGCCGCCAGCTTGATGAAGCCCATGCGGTGCCGGCGCACCCGGCTCTCGGTGACCTCCACGCCGCAGCGCTCGCAGACGATGCCGCGGTGCCGCACCCGCTTGTACTTACCGCAGTGGCACTCCCAGTCCTTGGAGGGACCGAAGATCTTTTCGCAGAAGAGCCCGTCCATTTCGGGCTTCAGCGTGCGGTAGTTGATGGTTTCGGGTTTGGTGACCTCACCCACCACCTGACCGTTGGGCAGCGTGCGCTGCCCCCACTGCATGATCCGCTCGGGCGAAGCCAGCGTGATCTTGACGTAGTCGAAGTGGTTCTCGGTGCGGAGATTGCTGTTGGTCATGGCCGTGGAGCGCGCGGATTGAGATCGAAGGGAACGGAACGGAGTCAGTCGTCGTCGTAATCCGCGACGCCGAGGGATTCATAGGTGGGCCGGTTGGGCGTGCTGCGGCGGGGGTTGACGTCCTGCATCAGGTCGACCTCTTCACCGGCGTCGGTGTACACCGCGATGTCGAGACCCAGGGACTGGAGCTCGCGCATCAGCACCTTGAACGACTCGGGGGTGCCGGGGCGGGGGATGGGCTTGCCCTTCACGATGGCGTTGAGCGCCTCGTTGCGGCCCTGCATGTCGTCGGACTTGACGGTGAGCAGTTCCTGCAGGGTGTAGGCGGCGCCATAGGCCTCCAGGGCCCACACCTCCATCTCACCCAGGCGCTGACCGCCTTGCTGGGCCTTACCGCCCAGGGGCTGCTGGGTCACCAGGGAGTAGGGGCCGGTGGAGCGGGCGTGGATCTTGTCGTCCACCAGGTGCACCAGCTTGAGGATGTGGGCGAAGCCCACGGTGACCGGCTGGTCGAAGGGTTCGCCGGTGCGGCCGTCGATCAGCTGGATCTTGCCGGGGTTCTCCGGGTCGTACACCCAGTCCTTGCCGGGCTGGGCCTTGGCCGCCTCCAGGAAGGCCTGAACGGTGTTCTTGGAGGTTTCGGGGCCGTGCATTTCATCGAAGGGCACCACCTTGACGCGGCAGTCGAGGTGGGACGCCGCCCAGCCCATCAGGCACTCGAACACCTGGCCGACGTTCATGCGGCTCGGCACCCCCAGGGGGTTGAGCACGATGTCGATCGGGGTGCCGTCGGGCAGGTAGGGCATGTCCTCCAGCGGCAGGATGCGGCTGATGATGCCCTTGTTGCCGTGGCGGCCAGCCATCTTGTCGCCCACCTGGATCTTGCGGCGCTGCGCCACATAGACCCGCACCACCATGTTGGCGCCCGGCGGCAGTTCATCCCCCTGCTCCCGGGTGTAGATGCGCACGTCCACAACGCGGCCCCGCTCGGTGCTGGGCACCCGCAGGGAGTTGTCACGCACGTCGCGGGCCTTCTCACCGAAGATCGCGCGCAGCAGCTTCTCCTCGGGGGGCTGGTCGGATTCACCCTTGGGGGTCACCTTGCCCACCAGGATGTCGCCGCTCTCCACGTAGGCACCGATGCGGATGATGCCCATCTCGTCGAGGTTGCCCAGGCTCTCCTCGGCGACGTTGGGGATCTCGCGGGTGATCTCCTCGGGGCCGAGCTTGGTCTGACGGGCTTCGATCTCGTACTTCTCGATGTGCACCGAGGTGTAGAGGTCGTCGCGCACCAGGCGCTCGGACACCAGGATGGCGTCCTCGTAGTTGTAGCCCTCCCAGGGCATGTAGGCGATCAGCACGTTCTGGCCGAGGGCGATCTCACCGCCTTCGCAGGCGGAGCCGTTGGCCAGCACCTGACCGGCGATCACCGGGTCGCCCAGCTTCACGATCGGGCGGTGGTTGAGGCAGGTGTCCTGGTTGGAGCGCTGGTACTTCTGCAGGTAATGGGTGTGGTCGGTGCCCTGCTCATCGCGGATCACGATGGCGGTGGCGTCCACGTAAGTCACCGTGCCGTTGACGGTGGTGATCGGCACCATGCCGGAGTCGCGCGCCACCTGGGTTTCCAGGCCGGTGCCCACCAGCGGCCGCTCGGGCCGCAGCAGCGGCACCGCCTGGCGCTGCATGTTCGAACCCATCAGGGCACGGTTGGCGTCGTCGTGCTCCAGGAACGGAATCAGGGAGGTGGCCACGGAGATCACCTGCACCGGTGAGAGCTGCACGTAATCCACCTGCTCCGGCGGCACGGTCTCAAAGTCCTGGCGGTAGCGCACCGGCACCAGGTCGGCCTTGATGCGGCCGTCGGCATCGGTGGCCACGTCGCCGGGGGCCACGCGGCACTCGTCCTCCAGGTCGGCGGAGAGGTAGATGGGGTCGCCCTGCTTGAGCACCACACCGTTCTCCACCTTCCAGAAGGGGGTCTCGATGAAGCCGTACTCGTTGACGCGGGCGTGGGTGGCCAGCGAACCGATCAGACCGGCGTTGGGGCCCTCCGGCGTTTCGATCGGGCAGATGCGGCCGTAGTGGGAGGGGTGGATGTCGCGCACGGCGAAGCCGGCCCGCTCCCGGGTGAGGCCGCCGGGGCCCAGGGCGCTGATGCGGCGCTTGTGGGTGAGCTCCGCCAGGGGGTTCGTCTGATCCATGAACTGGCTCAGCTGGCTGGAGCCGAAGAACTCCTTGATGGCCGCCACCAGGGGCTTGGGGTTCACCAGCTGGGCCGGGGTGAGGCTCTCGGTCTCACCGACGGTCATCCGTTCCTTGATGATCCGCTCGAGCCGGTTGAGGCCCACGCGCACCTGGTTCTGCAGCAGCTCACCCACGGAGCGCACGCGGCGGTTGCCCAGATGGTCGATGTCATCAAGGGTGGCGCCGCCCACATCGAGCTCGAGGTTGATCAGGTAATCGATCGTGCTCAGCACGTCCTCGGGGGTGAGGGTGCGGGTGGCGTCGGGGATGGTCAGACGCAGCTTCTTGTTGATCTTGTAGCGGCCGACCCGGCCCAGGTCGTAGCGCTTGGGATCGAAGAAACGGCTGTGCAGCAGGGTCTGGCCGCCGCTCACGGAGGGGGGCTCACCGGGCCGCAGCTTCTTGTAGAGCTCGAGCAGGGCCTGGTCTTCGGAGGCGATGCCTTCGTCGTTGGCCGCCTCGATCGACTTCTGGTAGTACTCCGGGTGCCGCAGCTTGTCGAGCACGTCGTTGTCCGACAGGCCGATGGCCCGCATCAACACGTGGGCGTTGATCTTGCGGGTCTTGTCGACCCGCACGTGCAGCAGGTCGTTCTTGTCGGTTTCAAATTTCAGCCAGGCGCCCCGGTTGGGGATCAGGCTGGCGTTGAAGGTCTTGCGGCCGTTCTTGTCCTGCTCGTCCTTGAAGTAGACGCCGGGGGAACGCACGATCTGGTTCACGATCACGCGCTCGGCGCCGTTGATGATGAACGTGCCGCGCTCGGTCATCAGGGGTAGTTCCCCGATGAACACCTCCTGCTCCTTGATTTCGCCGGTCTCCTTGTTGACCAGGCGGCAGGTGACATACATCTGCGAAGCGAAGGTCGCATCGCGACGCTTGGCCTCTTCCACATCGTGGCGAGGGCGCTTCAGGCGGTACTCGCTGCCGATGAAGTGCAGCTCAAGCTTGCCGGTGTAATCGGTGATCGGGGAGAAGCTCTCCAGCTCCTCGATCAGCCCCTTCTCCAGAAACCATTTGAAGCTCGCGCGCTGTACCTCCACCAAGTCGGGCAGGTAAGTGGCGGTCTTGGCGACCTGAATCGCGCTGCTCATGCGGTGAACCTGCAGGAACGGGTTGGACGGGGACGACGGCACTGGTGGCGTGGGTGATCTGGGGAACGAGCGCAGACAACAGGGCCAGCCACCCCGCTCTGGGGATGGCTGGCCCTCCGGCATGCCTATTCAGCTCGCTTCAACCCCGCAGACAACCAACACGCGTACCGGAAAGACACAGCACCATGGGCATGGGCAGGCGCACCAGAAACCCGGTGCGCGCTTTCGGGCTGCAACAAGCACGGAAAAACCAAGACTCGCTGCCAGGCCAATAGATCATCATACACTGTGAAGTCGCGCTCCAAACAGCGCACAGGCGTTGGCCGTGCTCTGGCGGGCCACCTGCTCCAGGGGCTCCTGCCGCAGCTCCGCCACCCGCTGGGCCACCGCCGCCACGTAGGCCGGTTCGTTGCGCTTACCGCGGCGGGGCACCGGCGCCAGGAAGGGGCAGTCGGTTTCCACCAGGTAGCGATCCGCCGGCACCCCCTGGGCACAGGCGTGGGTGGCCGCCGCCTTGGGAAAGGTGACGTTGCCGCTAAAGCTGATGTAGAGCCCTAGGGCCAGGAAGGCTTCCATCTCCTCGGGGGTGCCGCTCCAGCAGTGCATGACCCCGCGGGGGCAGGCCCCGCGGGCCGCCCGGCTGTGCAGCTCCGCCAGCATCGACTCGGCCGCATCGCGGCAATGGATGATCACCGGCAGATCCAGCTCCACCGCCAGATCAAGCTGGGGCCGCAGCATCGCCAGCTGCTGATCCAGGTTGGTGTCACGGAAGAGGTCGAGCCCCAGCTCCCCCACCGCGATCACCCGTGGGTCGTCAAGGGCCGCCTGGCGCAGCACCGCCGGCGTGTCGCTGCGCCAGTGCTCGCTGTCGAGGGGATGCACCCCCACGGAGTAGCGCAGCTCCGGGAAGCGATCCGCCAGGGCCCGGATCGCCGGGATTTCCGAAGGCTCCACACAGGCGTGGAGGAGGCGACCCACGCCGGCATCCCGCCAGCGCTGGGCCACCTCCTCCAAGTCATCGTCAAAGTTGCGGAAGACGATGTGACAGTGGCTGTCGATCAGGGGCACCTCGAGGCTCTCGAGGGCGACGGCCGATGCCATGGGGCTGGGTTCAGCGCAAGGCCTGAACCCTAGGGCGCTCAGGCCGTGGCGGCCGGCTCGACGGCCTTCTTCACGGCGGCGCTCAGGCGCGACTTCTGATGGGCGCCGGTGTTGCGGTGCAGCACACCCACCTTCACGGCCTTGTCGATCTTGCTGAAAGCGGCGTTGAGGCTGGTCTGCACGGCATCCTTGGCGGCGGTGCCGGGGGCCTGGGCGTAGGCGGCGCAAGCGGTGAAGCAGCGCTTCACCAGGGTGCGGACGGCCGACTTGTAGCTGCGGTTGTGCAGACGGTTGCGCTCGGCAATCTCGATGCGCTTCTTCGACGACTTGTTATTGGCCACAGGCGGTACGGCGCTGACTCGGCAAACGAAGACTCTAACCCTTGAGCCCCCGGCCCCCCAGGGACGGCCCTCTAGCGTGCTGGGGACGTCGCAGCGCCCCGGTGACCGTTGCCCCCAGCTCCGCCGCCGATTCCACCGATCTGGGGTTGGCGACGCTGCACGACCTGGAGCAGGCGGGCGCACGGCTGGAGGCCATCGCCCAACGCACCGACAGCGGCCAGAGCCGCGAGGCGGCAGGGCGTGTGAACGCCATCCTGGAGCAGGTGCAGCGCCAGGGCGATGCCGCCCTGCTGGAGCTCACCGAACGCTTTGACGGGGTGCGCCCCGACCCGCTGCGGGTGCCCCAGGGGCAGCTGGAGGCCGCCTGGAACGCCACACCGACCGATCTGCAGGAGGCCCTGAAGCTGGCCCACCGGCGCATCGTGGATTTTCACCAGCGCCAGAAGCCGGCCGACCTGGCGGTGACCGGCGTGCACGGCGAACAACTGGGGCGCCGCTGGCGGCCCGTGGAGCGCGCCGGCCTGTATGTGCCCGGCGGGCGCGCCAGCTACCCCAGCACGGTGCTGATGAACGCCGTGCCGGCCACCGTGGCCGGGGTGCAGCGGCTGGTGATGGTGACCCCCCCGGGCCCGGATGGGCTGGTGAACCAGACCGTGCTCGCCGCCGCCCACCTGGCGGGGGTGGAGGAGATCTACCGGGTGGGGGGCGCCCAGGCCATCGCCGCCCTGGCCTACGGCACCGAGAGCATCCCGCGGGTGGATGTGATCAGCGGCCCGGGCAACCTCTACGTGACCCTCGCCAAGAAGGCGGTGTATGGCCGGGTGGCGATCGATTCCCTGGCGGGCCCCAGCGAGGTGCTGGTGATCGCCGACCACACCGCCAACCCCGAGCACGTGGCGGCGGACCTGCTGGCCCAGGCGGAGCACGACCCCCTGGCGGCTGCCATCCTGCTCACCACCAGCGCGGAGCTGGCCCGGGCGGTGCCCGCCGCCATCGCCGCCCAGCTGCAGGGCCACCCGCGGGCGGCCATCACCCGCCAGGCCCTGCGCGACTGGGGCCTGATCGTGGTGTGCCCCGATCTGCTCAGCGCCGCCCAGCTCAGCGACCGCTTCGCGCCGGAGCACCTGGAGCTGCAGGTGGAGCGCCCCGAACCGCTGGCGGAGCGCATCCAGAACGCCGGCGCCATCTTCCTGGGGGCCTGGACACCGGAGGCCGTGGGGGATTACCTGGCGGGCCCCAACCACACCCTGCCCACCTCCGGCACCGCCCGCTTCGCCGGGGCTCTGAGCGTGGAGACGTTCCTGCGCCACACCAGCCTGATCCAGTTCAACCGCCAGGCCCTGGAGGCCACCGGTCAGGCGGTCACCACCCTGGCGGACAGTGAGGGGCTCCACAGCCACGCTGAATCGGTGAGGCTGCGGCTGAACTGAGCAGCTCCGCCGTCAGCGCTTCACCAGGTCGCGCACGCCGGCCACGCCATCGGTGATCTCCCCCACCAGCACCTGGTCGGTGAGGTTCACGAACAGGCCGTTCTCCAGCACTCCGGGCAGGTTGTTGATGGCCTGCTCCAGGCCCACGGGATCGGTGATGCCGCCGCCGAACTTCACATCCAGCACCAGGTTGCCCTGATCGGTCACCACGGGGCCGGCCTTCTTGACGGCCATGCGCAACTGGGCATCGCCCCCCATGGCCCGCAACTGCCCCTGCACCTGACGCCAGGCCCCCGGCAGCACCTCCACCGGCAGCAGGAAACCGAGGTTGAGGGTGTCCACCAGCTTGGTGGAATCCACCACCACCACAAAGCGCTCGGCCCGCACGGCCACCAGCTTTTCCTGCACGTGGCAGGCGCCGCCACCTTTGATCAGCTGGAAGGAGGGGTCCACCTCATCGGCGCCATCGATGGCCAGGTCGATGCGGTCCACCGCGTTGAGGCTCTGCAGGGGAATGCCCAGCTCAGCCGCCAGCACCTCCCCCTGGAAGGAGGTGGTCACCCCCACGATGTCGGTGAGTTCGCCGCTCTTGAGCTTGGCGCCGAGGGCCTGGATCATCAGGGCCGCCGTGGAGCCCGAGCCCAGGCCCACCACCATGCCGCTGCGGATCTGTTCGGTGGCGGCCGCCGCCACCGCCCGCTTCATCTGATCCTGCAGATCCGCCATCACCACACCACAACAGGGCCGTGACCGTAGCTCAGGCGTGGGGCAGGGCCTCAGGGCGGATGGAGAGTTGCAGCTCCTGCTCGCCCCGCAGCACGGTGAGCGGCAGGGTTTCCCCCACCTGGGAGGCCTCCACCAACCGCAACAGCGCCGCCGGATCCACCACCTGCTGCTCGGCGGCGGCCACCACCAGGTCGCCGCGGCGCAGGCCCGCCCGCTCGGCTGGGCTTTCCGGCAACACCCGCTGCACCAGGGCCCCATCCCGCTCCGGCAACTGCAGCAGGGCGTTGGGGTCGGTGTTGTTGTCGCGGGCCAGGCGGGCGTTGAGGGGCACCAGCTGCAGCCCCAGGTAAGGGTGCACCACGCTGGAGCCCTGCCCCAGCTGGGCCGCCACCCCCTTGGCCAGGTTGATCGGAATGGCGAACCCCAGCCCCGCCCCGGGGCCGGAGCGCACCAGGGTGTTGATGCCCACCACCTCACCGTTGGCGTTGATCAGCGGACCCCCGGAATTGCCGGGGTTGATGGCGGCGTCGGTCTGGATCAGATCGAGGCGTTTATCCGAAAAACCGAGGCTGGTGATGTTGCGGTGCAGGCTGCTGACGATCCCCAGGGTGACGGTGCGCTCCAGGCCGTAGGGGGTGCCCAGGGCGATGGCCCAGTCGCCCACCTCCAGCCGCTCGGAATCCCCGAGGGGCGCAGCCTTGAGGCCGGATCCCTGGGGAATGCGCACCACCGCCAGGTCAGTGACGGCATCGCTGCCCAGCACCGTGCCCTCCAGATCACGGCCATCGGGGAGGGTCACCTCCACCCGGTCGGCCCCCTCCACCACATGGGCATTGGTGAGCACCAGCCCCTTGGCGTCGATCACGATTCCGGACCCCTGGCCCCGCTCGCGGCTGTGGGGCAGCTGATCGCCAAACAGCTCCCGCAGCAAGGGATCGTTGAAGGAGGGGTCGAGCCCAACCCGGGGCACGCTGCGCTCGGTGTCGATGCGCACCACCGCCGGCGCCACCTTCTTCACCGCCGCACTCACGAAGCTGCTGCCGGAGCCGAGGCCATCGGCCCAGGCAGGCCGCGCCAACCCCAGGCTCAGCAGCAGGGGCAGCAGCAGGAGTGGCAGGGCGAAAACGCGGCGCACGCAGGCCCGGGCAGTGGCCACTCAGGCTAGGCAGCTGGAGCGGGCCGCCAGCGCAGCAGCGCGGTGGTGATCTCCCCCGCGGCCCCCAGCTGCAGCCAGCGCCCCCCGGGGTCGTCGGCCCGACCCAGGGGACAGGGCTGCACCGCCGGGAAGGACGCCAGGGTGGAGGGGCAGCTCCACAGGGGCAGGGGGTCGCCGCCGCCGGGGCGGGGCAGCAGCCCATGCCAGTGCTGGTGCACATGGCCGCAGACCAGGCCCCGCACCCGCGGGCTCGCCAGCAGCCGCTCCAGCAGGGCCGGGCCCTGGCGCAGGCCGATGGCATCCAGCTCGGGGGAGCCGATCGCCAGCGGTGGATGGTGCAGGGCCACCAGCAGCGGCGGACCGGTGGCCGCCAGCTGGCGATCCAGCCAGGCCCACTGGCTTGGCTCCAGCCATCCCTCCACGGCGCCAGGTCGGTGACTATCCAGCAGCAGCAGATCCCACCCCGCCAGCGGCAGCAACGCCGGCGCCAGCACGGCACAACGCCCCAGGGCGCAACGCAGCAGGGCGGGATGGTCGTGGTTGCCCGGCAGCAGCGCCACCGCCACCCCGAGGGGCAGCACCGCCTGCTCCAGCCACTCCCGCAGGCGCACGTAGCCGCCGAGGCTCTCGTCCTGACACAGATCACCGCTGATCAGCAGCAGATCGGGCCGCTGCCGGCGCTGCCGCAGGGCTTCACGCCAGCCGTGGCCCAGGCAGGGCAGGGCCGGTCGGCCGCGGCAACGCCCCCGGGGATCCGCCAGCAGGTGCGGATCGCTCAGCTGCAGGATGCGGATCACACCGAGGCCTCGGGGGGTTGGCCTTAAGTTGCCCCCTCTGCGCATGGCTGGCATGGCTGCGATTCCCCCGGGCACCCGTCAACGCTGCGCCCTGTGCCAGGTGGAGATCCAGGGGCTGGCGGGCGGCCTCGAGCAGGTGCATTTCAGCCAGGGGGCACCCTCGACCCGCTCCAAGCTGTGGGCAAGGGTGTGCCAATACCTGCGCACGGACGAGCAAAAGGCGCAGTGCCTCAACCAGGACCCGAGCCTGCGCGGTGAACTCAAGCCTGGCGACGCCTACATGGAGCCCCCCGCCGTCGACCTCAGCACCCTGGGCGGCTGAGGGGGGGGGTTCGGGGGTCGAACCGGCGATCCACTAAGGTCAGGGTGTGCCCGGCGGGCACCTCTGAATGGTTGGACGGCCCTGCCCCCTGCCTTCAGGTCGCAGATCCCTGCAGGTGCCGGACGGGCTGCCCGTTCCCCCTGTCTCCGATCCGGCCTTGCCGCATCCCCTGACCCCCGACCTTGAACGCCTGGTGAGCCGGGTGGCCGCCGAGGCCGGGTATCAGCTGTGCGGCATCCAGCTGTTGACCCACCGCATCCCGATGACGCTTCAGGTGCAGTTGCGCCTGGGTGACGGCGGCGATGTGAATCTGGATGACTGCGCCACATTCAGCGGCGTGCTGGGGGATGCCCTGGAGGCCGATGGCCTGCTGGAGGAGGCCTATGTTCTGGAGATCAGCAGTCCTGGCATCAGCGAGGAGCTGAGCGAAGACCGCGATTTCCGCAGCTTCCGCGGTTTTCCGGTCTGCGTTCGCTACCGCGACGCCAAGACCGGCGCGGAGGCCGAGCGTGAAGGCCTGCTGCTGGAGCGTGACGACAGCACCGTGCATCTGAATGTGCGCGGCCGCACCGTTCGCCTGCCCCGGCCCTCCGTGATCAGCGTTCGCCTGATCACCCCAAGCAACGCCTGACCCCCATCCGTTTCCGCCTCACCCGCACCACCCCCCATGGCCCTTGTTCTGCTCCCCGGTCTGGCGAACCTGATCGAGGACATCAGCGAAGAGAAGAAGTTGCCCACCCCCGTGGTGGAGGCCGCCCTGCGTGAAGCCCTGCTCAAGGGCTACGAGCGGTACCGCCGCACCCTCTACCTGGGCATTAGCGAGGACCCCTTCGAAGAGGACTACTTCTCCAACTTCGACGTGGCCCTCGACCTGGACGAGGAGGGCTACCGCGTGCTGGCCTCCAAGATCATCGTGGAGGAGGTGGAGAGCGAAGACCACCAGATCGCCCTGGCCGAGGTGATGCAGGTGGCCGAGGACGCCCAGGTGGGCGACACCGTGGTGCTGGATGTCACCCCGGAAAAAGAGGATTTCGGCCGCATGGCCGCCGCCACCACCAAGCAGGTGCTGGCCCAGAAGCTGCGGGACCACCAGCGCCGCATGATCCAGGAGGAGTTTGCGGATCTGGAGGATCCCGTGCTCACCGCCCGGGTGATCCGCTTCGAGCGCCAGAGCGTGATCATGGCCGTGAGCAGCGGCCTGGGTCGCCCTGAGGTGGAGGCGGAACTGCCCCGCCGCGACCAGCTTCCCAACGACAACTACCGCGCCAACGCCACCTTCAAGGTGTTCCTCAAGGAGGTGAGCGAGGTGCCCCGCCGCGGACCCCAGCTGTTCGTGAGCCGCGCCAACGCCGGCCTGGTGGTTTACCTGTTTGAAAACGAGGTGCCCGAGATCCAGGAGGGCTCGGTGCGCATCGTGGCCGTGGCCCGCGAGGCCAACCCCCCCAGCCGCTCCGTGGGCCCCCGCACCAAGGTGGCCGTGGATTCGGTGGAACGGGAAGTGGATCCGGTGGGGGCCTGCATCGGCGCCCGCGGCTCCCGCATCCAGCAGGTGGTGAACGAACTGCGCGGCGAAAAAATCGACGTGATCCGCTGGTCCCAGGACCCGGGTCAGTACATCGCCAACTCCCTCAGCCCCGCCCGGGTGGAGATGGTGCGTCTGGTGGACCCCGAGGGACAGCACGCCCACGTGCTGGTGCCGCCCGATCAGCTCAGCCTGGCCATCGGCCGTGAGGGCCAGAACGTGCGCCTGGCGGCCCGCCTCACCGGCTGGAAGATCGACATCAAGAACAGCACCGAATACGACCAGGCCTCGGAAGACGAGAAGGTGTCAGAGCTGATCGCCCTGCGCCAGGAGGAGGAGGCCCTGCAGGCGGAAGCTGAAGCCCGCATGGAGGCGGAGCAGGTGCTGCGGGCCGAGGAGGACGCCCGCCTGCGGGAGCTGTATCCACTGCCCGAGGACGAGGAGGAGTACGGCGACGGCAGCTACGCCGAGTATCAGGAGGAGGCGGAAGCCGCCGAGGCCGAGGCTCCGGCCGAATCCGACAGCAGCGACGGGGACGAGGCCCGGTGAGTGGCCGCAGCGTCCTCCGGCGCTGCGTGACCTGCCGGAGCCTGCTGGATCGTCAGCAGCTCTGGCGGGTCATCCGCCTGGCCGATGGAGGACTCGCCCTCGACGCGGGCATGGGCAGGTCGGCTTACCTGTGCCGCGACCACGCCTGCCTCGAGGAAGCCAGACGCCGCAAGAAACTGCAGAAGGCACTCCGCTGCCAGGTTGCAGATTCCATCTACGCGGCCCTGGAGCAGCGCCTGCACACCTCCCCTTCCGCTGGCGCTGAGGCAAGATAAACAGTGGCCTCACCGTGGGTTGAGGTCCGGTGGCACCCGTTGCCCCGACCATTTGGAGCATTGAATGACCAGCAGCGGCAAAGTCAGGATTTACGAGCTGTCCAAGGACTTGGGCCTTGAGAACAAGGACGTGCTCGATGCCGCCGAAAAGCTGGCCATCGCGGCCAAGAGCCACAGCAGCTGCATCAGCGATGACGAGGCCTCCCGCATCCGCAGCCTGATCAAGGGCGGCGGCAATGGTGCCCACGCGGCAGCGCCGGCGCCGAAGGCGATCCTGTCCGTGAAGAAAGCCGCGGCACCCGCCCCCAGCCC
>Ga0208048_1000055_pt1 | contig 61962 bp, 60 predicted proteins | sample Malawi_45m_30L_FD_184163 | JGI IMG/M metagenome (GOLD analysis project Ga0208048, IMG submission 184163) | Freshwater microbial communities from Lake Malawi, Central Region, Malawi to study Microbial Dark Matter (Phase II) - Malawi_45m_30L... | ecosystem: Environmental > Aquatic > Freshwater >...
TCTTTCGCTGCAGGCGCGGGATCGGCCGCCAGCGCGTGCGCGCAAGCGAACGACAAGATCACCGCAATAGTTCCGATTATTTGCTTAACCATGATGGCAGTCCTTCGTAAAATCCCAGCCGAGCTGCTGACGGGATCATCAAAAATCTATCAACCTGCTAACAGCAGGTGTTACACCTGCGCGGGTTTACAGATACATCCTCGTTGTCCATTATCGAACCGAGCGCGAATTTCTGGAGCCCGAAGCACTAAATAAATGCCTGCGCGGCTAATGAATTAGCGGTACCGATCCGATTAAACTGCTCGGATAGCCCGAAATTCATCATATGGCGGGCGATTTTGGTATTGTGCTTCACGCCGCCGCCGATCCTGGGTAATGCGCGGCCCATGTGTCTAATAATAGGAGAACGTCATGTCAGACAAGCTTATTCAATCGCTCGCGAATGAATTGCACGCCGCCGATTGCCCCTGCTGCTCGCACCTGAGCGGCGTAGCCAGCACCACGTCACGTCGTCAATTTCTTGCCACCGGCGCAGCAGTGGTCGCTGGTGGGCTGATCGGCTTCATGCCGGGTCGCGCCAGCGCAGCGAGCGGCAACTATGAGGCGATGCTGGTCAATTGCATTGACCCACGTTTCACAACGCTTAGCTGGCAGTACATGGGCTTGTTGTCTGGTGTCGATCGCGAGAAGCTGGGCGATAACTATAGCCACTTTGTCATGGCCGGCGGCCCGATCGGTGCCGTGCATCCGAAGTTCGCGCCATGGCAGAAGACCTATTGGGATAATCTGGACATCACGGTCGGACTGCACCACATTAAACGCGTGGTCGCACTGTCCCACCGCGATTGTGGTGCGGCCAAGCTGGCCTTCGGCGCCGACAAAGTCGGTGAGCGTGATATGGAGACCATGTCGCATGCCGAAGCGCTGATGGCCTTCCGCAAAGAGGTCAACACGCGACATCCCAAGCTGTCGGTCATCACCGGCATCATGGATCTGAAAGGCCGTGTCGATCTGATCGGCTAAATTCGGCACAGGGGCGAGGTTTGCCCCTGATAGTTGAAATTCCACAGATCGCTGGATCCCGGCCTGCGCCGGGATGACGACGTCTACGCAAGATTAGACCGTGCCGGGACGACGACGTTAGCGGATGATTGCACCGTGCCGGGATGGCCCGGCTCGCTGGCTCAATGCTTCTCCACCAACTTCACCAAGGCTAGCAAGGTCTGATTGATAGGCGTCGCAATCCCATGCGCGCGACCGCGTCGCACCACGTAACCATTCAGGTAGTCGATCTCATTGGGTTTGCCACGCGCCACGTCTTGCGCAGTCGATGAGTATTGTCCAGCCATGGTCTGTGCGATACGGCGAGTAGCCGCATGAATATCACCAGGCACGGCAACTCCATCAGCAGCAGCCACTTGCAGGCACTCACCAACCACTGCTTCCATCAACGCAGGTATACCCTCGACCTCAACCAGCGCAGCGTAGGGCTTTTGTGCGATGGCTGATAGCGCGTTGTAGGCGCAGTTGATAATAAGCTTAGTCCATTGCGCGCCGCGCACATCATGTGCGCGCTCGACCCGCACATTGGCATTTCCAAAAACAGTCGCGATCGATTCACTCGCCGGCGCTTCGGCGATCACCAGCTCACCGCGACCAAAGTGTTTCAGATGGCCCGGGCCGGCCATCTCGGTGGCCACGTAAACGACCGAGGCAATTACCTGCTGCGGTAACACCGATCGAATGATGTCGGCGTTTTCCACGCCATTTTGCAGAGAAAGCACCACTGCTTGCGGCGAGAGAAACGGTGCGATCTGCTGAGCGGTTTGTCGACTATCCGTTGATTTGACACTGAACAGCACCACATCAGCGCTGCTGACAGCGGCAGGCTCGGTGCTCGCCTCCAATGCGACGATCTCGTCAAAGGTTTGCGTCTCAAGTCGTAAACCATTGCGGCGAACAGCGTCTACATGCAATGGCCGGCCAATCAAGGTGACTGGTTGCCCAGCGCGCGCGAGCATACCGCCAAAATAACAGCCGACCGCACCTGCACCCACCACTGCGAAACGCATTACGTTTTCCAACAAAGTCTCCCTTGGATCCTGCTCATCGTCGCTTGAATTGTTTTTACGACGCCTACTCCGGTACTTCTTTCAAGACTTGCTGCGCAACTGCAAATGCAGCATTAGCAGCTGGCAGGCCACAGTAAATCGCTGTTTGTAGCAGCGCTTCTTTGATCTGATCAACCGAGACCCCGTTGTTGCGAGCTGCGCGTATATGCAGCTTTAATTCTTCTTCCCGGTTCAGCGCCACCATCATGCAAATTGTCATCAAGCTGCGAGTCTCGCGCGGCAAGCCGGGGCGAGTCCAGATCTCGCCCCATGCATAGCGGGTGATCAGATTCTGAAAATCGGCATTAAGATCATTCACATTTGCCTGTGCGCGATCAACATGCTGATCACCCAGTACGGCACGGCGCACCGCCATACCGTTGTCATATCGCTGCTGATCATCCATAGTTATCTGGTCAGTGAAGTAGAAAATCGAGGAGCTGCTGAGTAAAGCTTTGCGCCACTTCCCAATTCGACAGATGCGCAGCGTTTAGCTCCACATAGCGCGCGCCACGAATTGCTTTGGCAATAAACTCGCCATGCTCAGGCGGGGTCGAGGTATCGTGTTTACCTGCAATTACCAGTGTCGGCCGTGTGATTTTGGGCAGCTCCGTGCGCTGATCCATATCTCTTACCGCCGCGCAGTTAGCCACATAGCCTTCTACTGAGGTCGCCGCCAACATCGCCTTGACACGCTCGACCTGTGTCGGTGCATGGCTTAAAAAATCAGTCGTGAACCATCGCTGCAGCACCGCAGGAATGACCGATTGCACGCCATCCTGTCGCACTTGCGTAATGCGCGCATTCCACATCTCGGGTACACCAATCGCTGCACTGGTATTACACAGCACTAGTTTGTCGATCCGATCCGACGCATGAATACCGAGCCACATGCCGGTCATCCCACCCATGGAGAGGCCACAGAAATGCGCGCGCGTGACGTGCACATGATCAAGCAGCGCGACGACATCAGCACCGAGCTGCGCAATGCTGTACGGCCCCGGCGTTACTTCGGACTGCCCATGACCACGCGTGTCGTAGCGCAGCACCCGAAAATGCGCGAGCAACGCGGGCATTTGCGGCGACCACATATCGAGAGTCGTGCCGAGCGAGTTGGAAAGTACCAGTACCGGTGCTTGTGGATCGCCTTCGATCTGATAATGCAACCGACCTGTTCCCGTATCTAGCATGGGCATGGGTATGTCTCCGCGACTAATTGAATCAGGGATTACGCTGCTGATAAGCGGCCAGAACGCGATCCACATAGGTCCCGGCCTCGCCCACTGAACTATGTGGATCAAGCAGCTGCGCTAGTCGCTGCTTGGACAGCCGCTCGGTCACCTGGGGTTCCGCTTGCAGCGCCATAAGCAAGTCTGTGTTCTGCCGATACGCATGGTGGCAGGCGTGCTCGACGATCTGATGCGCTTGCAACCGGCCTATGCTGTGCGCGAGCTCGGTCACTACTGCCTCGGCCATCACCATGCCACGCGTCGCGTCAATATTCGACCGCATGCGATCAGTATCGATCTGCAAGCCGTCCATGACCTCATGTAATTGCGCTAGCGAGGAGGCACATAGCGCGACAATCTCCGGCAAGGTTTCCCACTCTGACTGCCAGCCACCCAGCGCGCGCTCATGCTCATTTGGCATGGCTGACAGCATCGTCGCTACCAGTGATGGCACCCGCGTTGCGGCCGACAGTACCGCTGCACACCCGACCGGGTTGCGCTTGTGCGGCATACTGGAAGATCCTCCGCGACCCGGTGCGCTCGGCTCGGCCAACTCCGCAATTTCAGTTTGACTCATGAGCGACACGTCACGCGCGATCTTGCCGAGCGTGCCGGTCAAGATGCCGAGCGTTGTCGCGCACTCAACGAAACAATCGCGGTTGGCGTGCCAGGGTAGCGACGGTAGCGCTAGCCCTAAATCGGCTGCAATTGATCGAGATACGGCAGCTGCATGATGACCCAAGCTCGCGAGCGTACCGCTAGCACCACCAAACTGCAGCACGAATACTCGCTGCGTCAGTTCATCAAGCCGCTGCTGATGACGCATGACGGCATCCAACCAACCAGCCAATTTCAATCCAAAGGTAATCGGAAGCGCGTGCTGTAACCAGGTGCGCCCGATCATTGGGGTATCACGATGTTGTTGCGCCAGCCGCGCAAGCGTAGCCGCCATCAGCGCTAAGTCATGCGTGATCACGTTGATAGCGTCACGCAGCTGCAGCACTCGACCAGTATCGATTACATCCTGGCTAGTCGCTCCCCAGTGCACGTAGCGCGACGCTTGCTCGTCGATCGCTGCTACTGCTGCGGTGAGCTGCTTGACCATCGGGATTGCAATATTGCCGGCATCACGCGCGGCGGATATCAAGGCCGTAATGTCGATACGATCAGCTTGGCAACACTGTAACCAAGGGCCAAGCGCTGAAGCGGGCATCACGCCTTCGTTGACCAGCGCGCGCGCTAATGCGGCCTCAACATCGAGCATGCGTTGAATAGTCGAGCGCGCGGAAAAAATATCTTGTACTGGCTCGGTGGACGAGATCGCCGAGGTCAGGAAGGTGCCAGGAAGAGAATGCGACACGACTTAAATCTCGAAAAAAACAGTTTCGTTACCCCCTGCCAGCGCGATCTGCCAGAGGAACCGTTGTTCGTTATCAGGATCAGCCTTCGCGATCAGGCTACTGCGTCTCGCAGCGGGCACCTGATTCAATACAAAATCATTACCGTGCTCGTCACCGGGAAAATACATGCGAGTCACCAGTTGCTTTAATAATCCGCGCGCAAACACATTCACCATCATGTGCGGCGCTTGCAGCCCGCCATCTACCGCAGGCACGCGACCCGGTTTGATCGTGGAAAACGCGAAGCGCCCCTCGGCATCGGTGGCACAACGCCCAAAACCGGTAAAACCCGGCGTTGGCGCCCGACGATCTTCGGCATGCGCGTAGACACCTTGCGTATCCGCTTGCCAAATCTCGATCACGCCATCGGGCACGGCTACGCCCTCTGCATCAACGAGCTGCCCAACGATGACGACAGGCTCTCCCGGGGTATCTGCGCTGGCAAGCTGAGTATTGCTGAGCCACTCGAACCCGATGTGCAAATACGGGCCGACGGTTTGTGATGGTGTTAAGCCGTATCGCATTTAACGCTCCATGGGTGTTGCATCGCGCCCGCGCAAGACAATATCGAAGCGAAAACCAAGCGCGTGCTCAGGCTCGGTGAGTGACAAATCGAACGCCGACACCATACGCTCACGCGCGCCCTGCGGCACGCTGTTGTAGATGGGATCCAAAGCCAATAAAGGGTCGCCGGGAAAATACATCTGCGTCACCAACCGGGTTGCAAAGGCATCCCCGAATAATGAAAAATGAATATGCGCAGGGCGCCATGCATTCGCATGATTACGCCAAGGGTAGGCACCTGGTCGTATCGATACAAAGCGATAACGACCATCATCATCGGTCAAGGTGCGGCCGGTACCAGTGAAATTTGGGTCCAGCGGCGCATCATGCTGATCACGCTGATGCTGATACCGGCCGGCGGCATTGGCTTGCCACACCTCGACGAGCGTGTTGGTTATAGGGCGTCCATCTTCATCAATCACGCGGCCACAAACCAGAATACGCTCGCCGATCGGCTCACCCGCGTGTTGACGCGTCAAGTCGGCGTCGGCAGCGGTCACGCGACTATCGCCAAACACCGGGCCGGTGGTTTCGGACAACGACTGCGGTAGCAGTAGCAGCGGCTGGCGCGGTGCGCGCGAGACGGTCGAGGCGTAATCAAGGTAAAGGTAATCCGAATGACTTCCCGGCGGTGGTCGCCGGTAAGGGGCTGGAGCGGCCATGATGCGATCCTGATCTCGAGACGGCTAATTATTGGAATGTCGTGGATTGTCGCTGATGGCGAGCGAATTGGGAAATTCTGCTGGCGCTTCACAGTTCGGCCGTGCCGGCGCTCAATGCCAGAAATTTTCTGTTTTTCGTTAAGCGACGAGGCACCGGTAAAAAACCATGAATGTGTCAGAACGACGCCACAGATCGGGGCTTTATTGAGCAAAAAAAAATAGACAGTGCTCGCTCGGCGCAAAAGATTGTCATATGGCTATCGAGCTGCGTTACGGTTAAGCAATGCCGCTGTTAACGGCCTCACCCGCCTGACAGATTGCGCGGCATGCCAACCGTATCAACGAACCATTTCGCCGAATAGCTCCCCATGCAGAATCTTGCCAGCAGTACCGACGATGAACTCCAGCCTGCCGTTGAGCCGCCGCTACCGAACCCGGAGCCAGCGACACCCGAAGCCACACCCTTACCCGCCACAACGATCAGCGACTCAGCCGCTGAGGACACCCGACCCGCATCCAGCAAAGGGCCCGCTAAAGCGCTAAGCAAAGCGCCCACCAAAGCGCTCAGCATCGCCAAGCAAATCGATGCGCTTACCGATCCGAGTTTCATGACCTCACTGGCACGCGGACTGGCCGTCATCAAGGCCTTCAGCGATCACCGCCGCGCCATGACGATCGCTCAACTAAGCCTGAAAACCGGGATTCCACGCGCCGCCGTGCGTCGATGCCTTTACACCCTGAAACAGCTCGGCTACGCTGACTCCGAGGCGAACAACTTCTTCCTCAAGCCCGGTATTCTGGCGCTGGGTTACGCCTATCTATCCTCCACGCCACTGACGGTGGCCGCTCAGCCCTACTTGAACGAGCTAAGTCATCGTGCGAAAGAATCCTGCGTACTTGCCGTGCTTGAGAACCACGAGGTGATGTACATGGCCCGCTCGGTTGGACCACGCGCGCTATCACTCGCGCTGAATACCGGTAGCCGGATGCCAGCCCACTGCACCGCACTCGGGCGTGTGTTGTTGGCCGGATTATCTGCGGCGCAGCTGGACCGGTATTTCGCCGCAGCGAACTTGGCATCGTATACGCCACGCACGATCACGTCAGAGCACAAGCTGCGCGATATCCTGTTCGAAGTTCGGCAGCGTGGCTTTGCAGTGGTTGAAGAGGAAATGGAGATTGGCCTTCGCTCAATCGCGGTCCCGGTTCGTGGTGCATCCGGTGCCACAGTCGCCGCGCTGGGTATCGGTGCTCAGGTCGCGCGCGTCTCACGTGACGCAATCGAGGACCAGCTTCTGCCCTCATTGCTCAATGTCTCCAACGAGATTTGCTTGCTGCTGCCGTAGCGAATTATCAAGCAGCCTTATAATCCGGTCTTGAAAGTGCGCATCACCGATGCGCACGCCCAAAATAAATGCGGCCCATCCACACATAAGCCGCAATAAAAACCGCCGGGCCCGCAGCCCGCCGAGACAAGACAATGAAAACTCAAGTCGCCATCATAGGCGCTGGCCCCTCCGGCTTGCTGCTTGGTCGCTTACTCGACCTGCAAGGCATCGATAACGTGATTATTGAGGCCAAATCACCCGACTATGTGCTGTCCAGGATCCGCGCTGGCGTCCTTGAGCAGGGAACGACAGATTTACTGCGTACTGCACAAGTGAGCGATCGTATGGATCGTGAGGGGATGGTGCATGAAGGTTTTGCGCTTTCATTCGCGGGCGAATTACGTCGTGTCGATCTGAAAAAATACTCGGGCGGCAAAAACGTCCTGGTCTATGGTCAGACTGAAGTCACTAAAGATCTGATGGAGGCACGCACAGCTTCAGGTGCCACGCAGTTTTATAACGCTGAGCAAGTCGCATTACATGACACCGACAGCGACCATCCCTCGGTCAGCTTTATCCATGAGGGTAAGCCGCACGAAATTCAGTGCGAGTACATCGCTGGCTGCGATGGCTTTCATGGCGTATCACGCCAGTCCGTCCCGAGTGACCGCATCCAGTTGTTTGAACGCGTTTACCCATTTGGCTGGCTCGGTATCTTGTCACGCACGCCGCCGGTGTCACATGAACTGATCTACGCCCATCACGAGCGCGGCTTCGCACTATGCAGCATGCGATCGGACAACTTGTCGCGCTACTACGTGCAGTGCTCACTGGACGATCGTGTGGAGGATTGGTCAGACCAACGCTTCTGGGATGAGCTTGTGTGTCGGCTGCCGGAGGAAAGCACCCGACAGATCGTGACCGGCCCGTCGATCGAAAAAAGCATCGCCCCGTTGCGCAGCTTCGTCGCTGAGCCGATGCAATTCGGGCGACTATTCCTGGTAGGGGATGCAGCCCATATCGTCCCGCCCACCGGCGCCAAAGGACTGAACCTTGCCGCCAGTGATGTCTATACGCTTTATCACCTTCTGCGCTTGCGCTACAAGGCCGGGCGCGAAGACCTGATGGCGAACTACTCGTCGATCTGCCTGAGGCGGATCTGGAAGGCAGAGCGCTTCTCATGGTGGATGACCTCGTTACTGCACAAGTTTTCGGATGATCCTTTCGGCCGCAAGATTCAGGAGGCTGAACTTGCCTATTACACAAGCTCGGAAGCGGGGCTCAGCACCATCGCAGAGAACTATGTCGGTTTGCCTTACGAGGCGATCGAGGCATAAGCCAGAGTAACCCTATGGCTTGCCAGGTGGAATTACCAGGCGGGATGAGATAGAGTCAAGTGGCGTCTATCGGCTGACACTATGACAACAACCATCCCATTTACGCCCGCCCCCTCAACCTGAACGGTCTGCGGGAGAGTTGTTCCACCTGCAGCATGCATCAGCTCTGCTTGCCGATGGGCTTGGGCGAGTCTGATCTGGAGAAACTCGACCAGATCATCGGGCGCCGACGCAAGGTGCGTAAAGACACCCCGCTGTACCGGATGGACGACCCCTTTACTAACCTGTATGCGATCAGGCTGGGGCACTTCAAGACCTATCAGATCACACCGTCGGGCGAGCAACAGGTGACCGGGTTTCAGATGGCCGGTGAATTACTCGGCATGGACGCCATCAGCACCGATCGCCATCACTGCGATGCGATGGCGCTGGAAGATAGCGAAGTCTGCGAAATTCCCTTCCCGCGACTGGAAGAATTATTTGGCATGATCCCCACCTTGCTGCATCACTTCCACCGCATGATGAGTCGCGAAATCATGCGCGAGCAGAATGTGATGCTACTACTCGGTAACATGCGCGCCGAGCAGCGCTTCGCTGCTTTTCTGGTGAATCTCGCCTCGCGCTACGCTGCTCGTGGCTACTCATCGACGCAGTTTCAGTTGCGTATGTCGCGCGAAGAAATTGGCAATTACTTGGGGCTGACCATCGAGAGTATCAGCCGCCTGCTATCGCGACTGAAAAAACAAGGACTGATTCGTGTAGCCAACCGCGAGATCGAGTTACTGGAACCCGAGCGGTTGCGTGCGATTGCGGCGGGCACAGAATCCTGCGAACCGGGTTAGAAACGTAGCGACACCGACCAGGCGAGCGGCGGTTTTTGAAACTCTCAATGCCGCTAACAAAGCAACGCTAGCTAGTCTGCTCAGAATGGCGGGTGCGGGTTCTCGGTTCTGACCAGGTACATACTGATCATGCTGGCCAGCGCGCAGACAGTCCAGAAAAAGAAAAAGCTAATGGTATACCCCGCAATCGGCGGCAACTCGACATGGCCACCCACCAGCATCAGGTCAGATGGGTCAAACACCGAGAAGAACAAGCCCTCCGCCAAAATAGCGGACAGAAACGACGGCCAAAGCACGGTCATTGCAAGTTTCAGCATTGCTTCGTCTCCTTCTTCCCCATGCCAATCGGGTTGGCTTTATCTTTGACCGGGGTTGGTCAACTAACCTGCGCTGATCAACTGCCCTGCGCTGATTGAGCCAGTGCTTGAATATCGATCGCTTTCTGCTCTGGCCAGGACCAGCTGGTATTTAGGCGCCATTGCCGACCTGCATCTTCCAACTGTACCTGCCAACGGGCACGCTCCAGCAGCGGCAATGACACGCTGAAGTTACCGGTGGCGCTTAACGGCAGCGAGAAACGAAGATCCTTAGCCGGTACGGTGGGATGAACAATCAGAAGTTGAATCACACGCGCTTCAGGAGCGCCAACGAGTTGCCCCGATAGCACACCGCCCGCTGCATCGTAGCGCAGGCTTGCCGACAGGCCGAGCGAAACCGCTGCCTGATCGCGCCGCAGATCCTGATTGATTGCTTTGCCCTGTTTGTAATAATCATCCACTACCAAGGCGTCGGCACCCGAGAAGGAAATCCACATCGTGATGAAGCCCGCCACCAGTACAGCCGCGGGGCCAGCCATCAATAACCACGGCCAGCGATGGCGGTACCAAGGATGCGCTGCGTCACTGCTGCTTGGTTCTGTACGCATGATTATTATCCTCAGCGCGGTACAAAAAACACCGCTTTTTCAGTGACGGCGACCGCCGGATTATCGATTGTGGTCAGTGTGAAATAAATCTTGTTGGAGCCTTTTTCACCTTGACGCTCATTCGTTCTCACAGACACTGGCACTGCGCGCGACTCGGTGCTTGATAGAGCGATTTCATCGTTGCCCTGAATATGGACACTTGGTATGCCCTCAACCGTCAGCTTATAGCGGTGTGCCGATTCATCGGTGTTCATGATCTGCAAGCGATAGACATTTTCGATCATGCCATCTTCCACTTCACGCCCCAGCGAGCCGCGGTCACGAATCACATCCATCTTGAGCGGGGTTCGGGTGAACAGCGTACCGAAAAATACCACTACGATCACCACCAAAATAGTGCTGTAGATCAGCACTCTTGGCCGGAACGCATGCCGCAAGATTTGTGCTGAGGTCCAGCGATACTTCATCGCATGATCAGTCCAAAAGCGTACCAGGCCGCGCGGCGAACCAATCTTGTCCATCACCCGATTGCAGGCATCGACACAGGCACCACAGCCGATGCATTCGTATTGCAGCCCATTGCGGATATCAATACCTGTAGGGCATACCTGCACACACATTGAGCAATCAATACAATCTCCCAGAGATTGTTTCGCTGCCGCTTCCGACTTGTTGCGCGCACTACGCGGCTCACCACGCTCTTTGTCGTAGGTAATGATTAGCGAGTCTTTATCGAACATCGCGCTTTGAAAGCGCGCGTATGGGCACATGTACTTGCAGACTTGCTCACGCATCCAGCCTGCATTACCGTAAGTGGCAAAACCATAGAACAGCACCCAGAACCATTCCCAAGGTCCGAGTGAGAGCGTGATAATTTCTTCCGAGAGCACACGGATCGGCGTAAAGTAACCAACGAAGGTGTAGCCAGTCCACAGAGCGAACGAGATCCAAACGAGGTGCTTGGCTGTTTTACGTGAAAACTTCTGCAACGACATCGGCTGGCGGTCCAGCCGCATACGCGTGCTGCGATCACCTTCGATCTTCCGCTCGAACCACATGAAGATTTCGGTGTACACGGTTTGTGGGCAAGCAAAGCCACACCACACCCGACCAAAAATTGCCGTAAACAGAAACAGCGAGTACGCGCAAATAATCAGTAGCGCGGCGAGATAGATAAAATCCTGCGGCCAGAGCACGATACCGAAAATGTAAAATTTTCGTGCTGCCAAGTCGAACAGCACCGCCTGACGGCCGTTCCACTGAAGCCAGGGAAAACCGTAAAACACCAGCTGTGTCAACCAGACAAAAAGCCAGCGTAAGCTGGCGTATCGCCCCTGTATCTCGCGCGGGTAAATTTCCTGCCGCGCTTGATACATGTGGATGACGGCAACGTCTGATGACGGGTTTTCCATCAGTTATTCCAAACCCAGGACAAATCGATATCGGAGGTAATGCCGTGATTCATTCAACCATCATCTACTTCGCTGCTACGGCACTCTCGGGCTTATTCGATAAGCCCCACACATAAGCGGCAAGCAAGTGCACCTTGGCCTCACCCAGAAAATCGGCGAAGGCCGGCATCACATTATTCCGCCCCAGACGAATGGTCTCCATGATGGTAGCAACACTACCGCCATACAGCCAAATCTTGTCGGTCAGATTAGGGGCGCCCATCGCCGTCATGCCTTTGCCATCCGCACCATGACACGCTGCGCAGACCGCAAATTTCTCACGACCAGCAGAGGCTTTAATCGAATCATGCGCTGAGCCAGATAGCGAGAGCACATAATGCGCCACTGACTCGATATCTTTTTCCGAGCCCACTGCCGCGCCCATCGGTGGCATCTGCCCATGTCGGCCATTCAGAATCGAGAGCTTGATGGTCTCGGGGTCCCCACCGTGCAACCAGTCACGATCCGCTAAATTCGGGAAACCTTTGTTACCACGTGCATCCGAGCCGTGGCATTGCGCGCAGTACGTCAGAAATAAGCGCTCTCCCATCGCATTGGCTTTGCTGTCTGCTGCCAGCGCCTTCAAATCAGTCGCTTTGTATTGCTCGAACATCGGACCAACTTCAGCTTCTGCCAGCTTGATTTCTTCCTGATACTGCGCGGCTGACTGCCAGCCCAGTTTACCGGCAAAGCTACCAAACCCCGGGTACAGCGCAAGGTAGATCACGCCGAATACGATGGTGATATAGAACAGCCACATCCACCAACGCGGCATCGGGTTATTGAACTCTTCCAGTCCGTCATACACATGGCCCGTGGTCTCGACATTGCCATCCTTGGGTACGGTGACTTGCACCTTGGACTGGGACCACAGCAATACCGCGCAGCCAATAATCGATAACGCGACCAGGATCGCAATGTAGATGCTCCAAAAATCATTAATGAAATCAGCCATGAGTCGGCTCCTGCTTACTGTTTGCGGGTTCTTCATCCGCGAAAGGCAGCATCGCGGCTTCGTCAAAGTCTTGCTTGCAATGAGCAATAAACGCCCAGTACACAATGCCGATGAGGGTCAGCAAGCTGACCAGTGTCATCACGCTGCGTACATCGGATATCCAGGTGGCGAAGTCCATGTTTATCTCCGTGCCTTGATTTGTATGCCCAAGCCTTGCAGATAGGCGATCAGGGCATCTTGCTCGGTCTTGCCTTCGAGTGCTTTAGGCGCTGCTGCGATCTCTTCTTCGGTGTAGCCATCACCAAGGCGCTGTAATGCTTTGAGCTTAGCCACAATCGATTGTGGCTCGAGCGCGGTGCTGGCCAGCCACGGATAGCCGGGCATGTTTGACTCGGGTACCACATCACGCGGATTATTTAAGTGAGCGCGATGCCACTCATCCGAGAAACGACCACCCACCCGCGCCAAATCCGGCCCGGTGCGTTTCGAGCCCCATTGGAATGTGCGATCAAACACAAACTCACCCGCCACCGAGTAGTGACCATAGCGCTCGGTCTCTGCACGGAATGGCCGGATCATTTGCGAGTGACAGTTGTAGCAGCCCTCGCGCACATAAATATCACGGCCCGCCAGCCGTAGTGGGCTGTAGTGCGTCAACCCAGCTACTGGTTCGGTGGTGGATTTCTGAAAGAATAGCGGCACGATCTCCACCAGACCACCCACACTCACTACCAGCAGCACCAGCGCGATCAGCAACCAGGGCTTTCGTTCGATTACATCATGTGTCAGTTTCATTCATCTCTCCCGCGATCAGGCGTGTGCGCCAACTAAGGGGATACGCGTATCCGCTGGCTTGCTGTCGACGACTGTCTTGAAGGTGTTGTACGCCATCATGACCATGCCCGCGAGGTAGAGCAAACCACCGACCATACGCACCACGTAATAGGGGTAGGTCGCTTTTACACTCTCAACGAAGCTGAAGGTCAGCGTGCCATCATCATTGACCGCGCGCCACATCAGGCCCTGCATCACACCAGCGATCCACATCGCAGCGATGTACAAGACGATGCCGATGGTCGCTGTCCAGAAATGTACTTCGACCAATCGCATGCTCCACATTTCTTTTTTGCCCGACAGACGTGGCAACAGGTAGTAGATCGAGCCCATCGAGATCAGACCTACCCAGCCCAGCGCACCCGAGTGCACATGACCCACTGTCCAGTCGGTGTAGTGCGACAAAGCATTGACTGTTTTAATGGACATCATCGGACCTTCGAAGGTCGACATGCCGTAGAACGAAAGCGACACAATCAAGAATTTCAGGATCGGGTCATTGCGTAGTTTGTGCCATGCGCCCGACAAGGTCATGATGCCGTTGATCATGCCGCCCCAACTCGGTGCCAACAAAATCAGCGAGAACACCATACCGAGTGACTGTGTCCAGTCAGGTAATGCGGTGTAGTGCAGATGGTGCGGGCCCGCCCACATATAAGTGAAGATCAGCGCCCAGAAGTGAACGATCGATAGTCGATAGGAGTACACCGGTCGCTCGGCCTGTTTCGGAATGAAGTAATACATCATGCCGAGGAAACCCGCGGTCAGGAAAAAGCCAACCGCGTTATGGCCGTACCACCACTGAATCATGGCGTCTTGCACGCCGGTATACGCTGAATACGATTTCGTCAGCGAGGCTGGCATCGCGGCGGAATTCACGATGTGCAGCAGCGCTACCGTCAAGATGAACGCGCCGTAGAACCAGTTAGCGACATAGATGTGCGAGACCTTACGCTTGAGCAGCGTGCCAAAGAACACGACGGCATATGCGACCCAAACAACCGCAATCAGAATATCGATCGGCCATTCAAGCTCGGCGTATCCTTTACCACTGGTGAAGCCCATCGGCAGCGTGATAGCTGCCAATACAATCACCAACTGCCAGCCCCAGAAGGTGAAGCTCGCCAAGGCATCTGAAAACAAACGTACCTGAGAGGTCCGCTGCACCACGTAATAGGAAGTGGCAAATAATGCCGAACCACCAAACGCAAAAATAACTGCATTGGTGTGTAGTGGCCGCAGCCGACCATAGGTCAGCCAGGGGATATCGAAATTCAGCGCAGGGAACGCGAGCTGAGCGGCGATAATGACCCCTACCAGCATACCCACCACGCCCCACACCACCGTCATGATCGCGAACTGCTTGACCACGCGGTAGTTGTAGTTTTGTGCTGTGTCCACGGGAACTCCTCTGGAAAAAAGACGGATGTCGATAAATCCGGGCCGAGGTTACGTTCCCGAGGTCTGGAATTCCTTGACCTGAGTCAAAAACGGCAGGAGTTCCGCGTGAGCGCGTGTTGGCTTATTTCTTGTTATTCGTTTCAGTGGGGGCTGCATCATCCTGCACGCGATCGTCATCCTGCAGAATCCGCATGCCCGGCCCCTCAAGATCGTCGAATTGGCCCCCGTCCATCGCCTTGAAGAAGACCCACAGTGCAAAGAAAACAATAGCCACTGAGAGGGGTATCAACAGATAAAGTGATTCCATCGTCCTATGAGCTTCTCAAGCCCGGCGCTGGCGTTGCAAACGTAATGCATTGAGCACGACCAAGGCAGAGCTGGCAGACATTCCCAGGCCGGCCATCCAGGGGTTGAGCACGCCCATGGCCGCCGCTGGAATGGCCGCCAGATTGTACAGAGTGGCCCATACCAGATTCTGTCGAATCACCCGCATACAGGCATCGGCCGCCATCGCCGCGTCACGCAGCGACACCAAACCTCCTGAAAGCAAGACAGCGTCGGCATGGGACTGCGCTAAGGTAGCACCCGATCCCATCGCAAACGAGACATCTGCGGCACGCAATACCGCCGCATCATTGATGCCATCACCCACCATGACCACGGTTGCACCCTGCTGCTGCAAGTCCTGCACGAATGCCATTTTCTGATGCGGCAGTCTGTCGCCATACGCCTCATCCATCACCAGTGTTGCGCCCACTGCATGCGCGATGTGGGAAGCATCACCCGACAGCAGAATAACCCGCAGCCCTCGCGCCTTGAACCAGGCGATAGTAGACGTTGCTTCTGGCTTGATGCCATCGTCGAGCGCGATACGCGCTATCCATTCTTGCTCGGCACCGAGATAAATCTCGGTAAGGTTCTCCCCTGAACCAGGCGGTGACCTGTGTCCCGGCATATTGCCCGCCAACGCAGCGACAAACTTCGCATTACCGATGCGGAAAACCTTGCCGTCAATCTGTCCCTCAATACCCTGCCCCTGGACATACACAGTTTGTGCTACCTGCAGCTCGGCACTGTCAAAGCTGGCGAATGCATGAGCAATGGGGTGCGCGCTCCCTGCTTCAAGTGCTGCCACGATGCGCAGCACCTGCGCCTCGGTGTAAGCACCGAATACACTCATCTGATGCACAACGGGTCGCCCCTCGGTCAAGGTAGCGGTCTTGTCGAATACGACATGCGTTGCGCGATGCAAGGTCTCTAGTACATGCGGCTGTATCACCAGCACGCCTTGATGCAGCAAGCGATTAGTCGCTGCGGCTAATGCCGATGGTGTGGCCAGTGATAGCGCGCACGGGCACGAGACAACTAAAACCGCAATCGCTACCGGCCAGGCACGCGATGCATCATGCCAAAGCCAAAACCAGAACACCGCAACCGCCAGCAACAGCAAGCCTGCAACAAACCACGCAGCGACGCGATCGGCCCACTGCGTAATCACCGGCTTGCCCTGACCGGCTCGCTCGATCAAGCGTATCAACGCAGCGAGCGTGCTGTCCTTGGCAACCTTATCAACCCGGACATAGATAGGCCCGCGCAAGTTGATTGCACCACCCGCCACCGTGGCACCCACTTGTTTGTCTTGTGGTTTGCTTTCACCGGTGAGCAGCGATAAATCAATCGCTGTCTCGCCTTCGAGAATGAGGCCATCTGCCGGTACCGGCTCACCCGGCTTGACCAGTACCACATCACCCGCTTGCAGCTGCGTTGCCGCTACCTGAGTCGTGTTTCGATCGTGTGGAAACGCCTTCAACAACCAGGCCGCATCGGGCAAGGCATATTGCATTCGCTCTAATGATGAGGCGGCTTTCCGGCGCGCGAGCAGCTCAAGATAACGACTACCCAGCAGCAAAAAGATGAACATGGTGATCGAGTCAAAATACACGTCACCCTCATTGAGCACAGTTGCGTACAAACTACCGATAAATGCCGCAGCGATGCCCAATGCTACCGGCACATCCATACCGAGCCGCCAATGGCCCAGATCGGCAAGTGCGCCTTTGAAGAAGGGCGAGGCCGAGTAAAACACGGCAGGTGCCGTCAGCAACAAGCTGGCCCATCGCATGAGTTGCGCCATCTCAGGCTCAATGCCATCCGCTTCTGTCAGGTAGGCTGGCACTGCATACATCATCACCTGCATCATCGATAGCCCGGCGACAAACCAGCGCTTGAATAGCTGCCGTGAATTTTTGCGTAACAGCTCGCCGTGCTGTATCGGATCAAAGGGATACGCTTTGTATCCCACTTCATGTACGGCTTGCAGAATGTCGCTCGGTTTGCATTGCGATGCATCCCAGCGCACTTGCAGCTTTTCGGTAGCGACATTCACGTTGGCGGCGGTAAGCCCTGGCAGCTGCGCCAGGCGACGCTCGATCAGCCATACGCAGGCCGCGCAACGAATACCCTCAATCGATAGCGTGGCCTCGGCGCTACCGTCATCGCGGCTGAACTGTGCGGCAAGTTCGGGGACGTCATACAGCTTTAGTGCCTGCGGGATGATGTCAGTCACCCCTGCGGCAGACTTTGTCGGGTGCGGTAGAAATCAGTCAGCCCGGTATCGACAATCGATTGCGCAACCGCTTCACAGCCCGGGCAGCACATCGGCTGATCTACAGCATCAATCTTTACCGACCATTGGCTGGCTGCCGGTACGGGTAAGCCGCAGTGAAAGCATGCCAATGTTTGCAGGTTCGATAGCGCCGCGGTATTCATAGCAATGGGATTAATGCACCGCTGGCGTGATGCACAGCGTATCCAGCCAGACATTGGACATTCCCATGCCCACCCGAACCAAGCCCGCCACACCAAAGCTGAGGACGACCAAACCCGCCATGCGGCGGACCGATGCACGTTGCAGCAGCGGCTGTAGAGAAAGGCCGGCGACACCCATCGTGAATAGCAGCGGCAGCGTACCCAATCCAAAGGCCAGCATGACGAACGCGCCTCTTGTTGCCGATCCACTCAGTAGCGCTGTCATCAGCACGCTGTACACCATGCCGCAGGGTACCCAGCCCCACAGGGCGCCCAGCGCCAGCGCTTGTGATGGGTGCTGCACCGGCAGCAGCTTGCGTAGAAGTGGTTGTACCTGTCGCCACACCACTTGGCCCGCCTGCTCAAGTCGAGATAAGCCGTGCCAAATATTCATCAGCGTAAGGCCCAGCGCTACCAGCATCAGATTCGCCAGCCAGTATAAAAAAGTCTGAACACTCGTCAGGTTGACCATCGCCGGGAAGCTGCCAAGCAAACCCGCCAACATTCCAGCAACCATGTAGCTGCTGATGCGCCCGACATTAAACGCCAACACCCGAGGAGCAGTGTCTCGGATGGACGATGGATGAGGAGTTATGCCGGCGGCGTGTATCGGAATTGAGCGGCGGGGTGAAGCGACCGCGAATGCACCAATGATGCCGCCGCACATACCCACACAATGAACACCGCCCAGAAGACCTATGAGAAAGACTGGCAGCAGCGAGAATAAGGTCACACCTATACCGTGCGCGAGTAGCGTAAGGGCTCTGAGTATAACCTTCGGGCTTGTTGCAGATGACGGTCGAACACCATGCAAATATTCCGTATCAGCAGGCGACCTTTCAGGGTGACCTCAACCCAGTCGCTGTCGATAGTCAACAGACCCATGCGCTGTAAATCGCCGAGCTGCTCCAGCTCGAGCTGAAAATAGGCGTCAAACTTGATCGGATAAGCCTGCTCGAGCGACCGGATCGATAGCTCGAAATTACACATCAGACGCTGAATGATAAAACGACGCAGCACATCATCCATCGTCAGCTGATAGCCACGAACAATCGGCAGCTCGCCTTGATCCAGGCGGTCATAATAATCATCCAGCGTCTTGGCATTCTGGCTGTAGCACATACCGACCGAACCAATCGCCGACATACCGCAGGCGATCAGATCGGATTCTGCGTGCGTGGAATAGCCCTGAAAGTTTCTGTGTAATAGCCCCTGTCGCTGCGCTACCGCGAGCTCATCATCGGGCTTGGCGAAATGATCCATACCGATATAGACATAACCAGCGGCATTCAGCTGGCGAATACAAAAAGCGAGCATGTCGAGTTTCGTATCCGAGCTGGGCAAATCAGCTTCCGCGATGCGTCGCTGCGGTTTGAATAAATGCGGCAAATGCGCGTAGTGGTAGACCGTGATGCGGTCCGGATGGGCGGCGATAACCTTGGCAATTGTCTGCGTTATGGACGCCAGCGTTTGCTTCGGCAACCCATAAATAAGATCGATACTGATTGAACGAAAACCTGCCGCGCGCGCAGCGTGGATGGTATCGAGCGTTGTTTGCTCAGGCTGAATCCTATTTACTGCTCGCTGGACTTGTTCATCAAAGTCTTGCACGCCCAGGCTAATGCGATTGAAGCCTTGCGCTCTCAAGGTGTGAATGCGCTCAACAGTGACGCTACGCGGATCAACCTCTATCGAGTATTCGCCCTTAGCGTCATCGGCAAAGCTGAACCAGCGACGAATATGCTGCATCAGATCGCCTATCTGTTCGTCGGACAGATAGGTGGGTGTACCGCCACCGAAATGCAGCTGCTCAACCTGATTACAACCGGCAAACAGCTTGCCCTGCATCGCTAGTTCTCGCTTCAGATAATCAAGATACGTCGCCGCTTTATCACGGTTTTTAGTGACAATCTTGTTACAACCGCAGTAGTAGCAAAAGGTGTCACAAAACGGGATGTGAATGTAGAGCGATAGCGGATGGCGAGCCCCGCGCGTGTGCAGATGATTCACCGCATGTAGATAATCCCGACAGCTGAACTCGTCGCTGAAACGATCTGCCGTTGGGTACGAGGTATAGCGCGGACCGGATTGGGAAAGCCGCTGGATCAGACCGGCATCAAACTCGACCTGCTGTACCGGATGAAGGGGAATAGTATGCATGCTCATGAACTCGCAACTCGCTGCTGGCCACCAGCGCAGGAGCGCGTCTGTCAGGCGCTTGCAGTCTATGAATCCACCCCGCGCATTACCTTGACCTAAGTCAAAATTGACCGGGAGCGTCCAACCGAGTTGATTGCCAAACGCCGAGAAATCGGTTTACCTAAGGCCAAAGCGTGTGTGCCGGCTTGATTCGGAGCCATTTCGCAATCTTGTTCGCGGCCTGGCTCTAGACTTTATTCGAGACCTTATTCCACCTCACGACAAATTTTTGCAAAAATTATCACACTCGCCAACGCACCCACCAACGAAAAGGAATTCCATGGATTACAAGACCGTATTGGTGCATCTCGACCAATCACCACGCTGTGACGTTCGGGTGACGCTGGCCGCGCAGCTTTCGCAGAGTATTGGGGGACATCTGATCGGCGCTGCCATGACCGGCATCTCACGCCATGTGTTCAGTGGCGCCGAGTTCGATTTGAGCGATCCGGTATTTGCTCATCACCGCGATCATTTGCGTCAGCATGCGCGTGATGTGCTGAAACACTTCGAGCAAGTGGCGGCGTCAGTTGGCGTTGATTCTGTCGAGCCGCGACTGGTCGATGATGATGCCGCTGGCGGTATGGTGTTGCAGGCGCGCTATGCAGACCTCACCGTGATGGGGCAATTCGATGCCGAAGCAACTGTTCCCGGGGTGATGTCGAACTTGCCTGAGCTGGTTGTACTTGGCAGCGGTCGCCCTGTGCTGATCGTGCCGCATAGTGGGCAGCCTGCTTACCCATTACAACGTGTCCTGGTCGCGTGGGATGGCAGTCTCTCCGCAAGCCGGGCGATTACGCTGGCGTTACCACTGCTGCTGCGTACAAATACGGTGGCTGTGCTGGTGATGCAAACAGCAGATAAAAAAGCGGATATTCATGGCGAGCAGCCCGGCGCTGATCTTGCGCTGTTCCTGGCGCGGCATCAGATCAAGATCGATCTTGTCGAGCGCCATATTCAAGGCGACCGCGGCGAGGCACTGCTGTCGATTGCCGCCGACCTGGCGACTGATCTGATCGTGATGGGCGGCTAAGGACACACCCGGTTCCGGGAGCTCGTCTTGGGGGGTGTCACCCGCACGCTGCTGCAATCAATGACGGTACCGGTGCTGATGGCGCACTGATGAGGGTACCAAGCAGCCGCTACTTGGTAACTCAAGAAGTTGCGTCGTCGCTATTCAGCGATACACCATCACCGGCAGCGTGGAATGCGATAGCACACGCTGCGCCCGACTGCCAAGGAGCAAACGATCAAGACCCTTGCGACCATGAGAGCCCATCCAGATCAGATCGCAGCCTTTATCTCGCGCAGTGTTGATGATTTCTTCATAAGGGTGAACACCGCGGGTTGATAGCGTCTCGCAATTCACATTCGCCGCTGCGACGATCGCCTTCAAACGATCAATCGCTTGCTGGGCCGACTTGTCTTGCAACTCTTCATACGTCGAGAGATCAACCATCGCGCCCGCTTCAGGCATCAGCATGAACGGGTAAATTTCGGCGACAGATAGACCGACAATCGTCGCGCCGTGCGCCGCCGCGAACCGCGCCGCGGCTTGTACCGCTTTGTCTGACAAGGCGGATCCATCGGTCGCTACCAGGATTTTTTTGAACATGCGATGCCCCCTTTGCTTGGTGATGGCGATGACTGCAGCGACGAAGACTGTAACGACAATGACTGCAGCAACAATGACTGTAACGAACTTGCCCTTGAAAAAAATTGACCTCAGTCAAATTGGCCAGAGCGGCACCTCATCCATCAGTGCGACTTGCTCGCGCAGCTCGAGAATACGATCCTGCCAGTAGCGAACCGACCCAAACCAAGGGAAAGCCGCAGGGAAAGCGGGATCCTCCCACCGCATGCCAATCCAACCGCTGTAGTGCAGCAAGCGGAGCGCTCGCAGGGCCTCCAGCAGATACAACTCGCGCTGATCGAATTCGCAAAAATCCTCATAGCCGCTGAGCAGTTCAGACAGCTGCCGAACCATGTCGGCACGCTCACCCGACAATAGCATCCACACATCCTGCAGCGCCGGACCGGTGCGGCTGTCATCAAAATCAACAAAGTGAGGCCCTGCATCCGTCCACAGCACATTGCCGATATGGCAATCGCCGTGCAGCCTGATCAGACGGATATCGCCCGCACGTTGATAACAGCGTTGCACCGCGTCGATCGCTTGCCGGCTGATCGCGGACCAACTTTCACGCAACTCGGTCGGAATCAAATCGCTCTGTAATAGCCAATCCCTCGGCTGTTCGCCAAAGGTCTGCACATCCAAGGCAGGACGCTCAATAAAGGGCTGACTCGCACCGACGGCATGAATACGACCCAAAAAACGGCCTATCCATTCCAAGGTGCCCGGCTGATCCAACTCAGGCGCCCTTCCGCCCTGCCGTGCAAACACAGCGAAACGATGGTCTTGGTATCGATGCAAAGTAGCATTTGCGATAACCAATGGCGGCACCACTGGAATCTCTTGCGCGTACAAAGCATGGACAAACTGATGCTCTTCATGAATCGCCGCATCACGCCAACGCGATGGTCGATAAAACTTCACCACCACCGGCGCCGCATCCTCCACACCTACTTGATAGACCCGATTCTCATAGCTATTCAGTGCGAGTAAACGACCATCGCCCTGCAGCCCTACGGACGCCAGCGCATCAAGTACTGCATCGGGCGATAGCGCATGAAAAGCTGCTGATGAAGAATTGTTCATGAACGCACTGTAGTTTTGTTACACTGCGGGCCAATCAACGACTTCGATCCGCTTACCCACGGCGTAAGAACGTTGTGATTGTTGTGATCGTTGTGATTGTTAAGATTGTTGTGACCATGGTTATCAAAACATTGTGTGAGAGGCCCTCAGATTTTATGTCCGACCAGCCACTGTTAAGCGATAAAGAATTCGACGAGCTCGACCGTTTCCTGATGTCCGCGCACTGCGGCGACGAGACGATGGCGATGGATGCACTGAATGGCTATTTAACTGCGATTGCCATCGGCCCAGTCGCCATTCCGGCGGAGCAGTGGCTGCCGCGTATCTGGGGCCCGACATCGCAGGATGCACCGACGTTTCGCGACGCGCAGCAGGCTGAACGTATTCATGAGTTGCTATCGCGCGCGCTGGAAGAAATCCGCGTCACTTTCGACGTCGCACCGAAAGACTTCGAGCCACTCTTTTCAGTGCATAAAGTCAAAGGCAAAGAATTGCTCGATGCCGAGGCATGGTGCTGGGGCTTTCTGGAGGCGATCAGTTTGAATGAGGCTGCGTGGCAGCCCTTGCGTGAGTCATCGCAAGCGATACTCATGCGCGCGATTGATCTGCTAGGCGCTGAAGAGATTGATGATGCGCAGTTGGTATTGGTCGACGATCCGATTAAGTGCCACAAGCTGGCGATTGAAGCGGAAGCCTCAGTGCCGCAGATTCAGCGGTTTTGGCTGAAGCACAGAGGTGCTTAGCCATAGAGCAGGCCTGGATACCGGCCTTCGCCGGTATGACTCTTTATCGCTTTCTTTACCGACCGGTCACTTGTCGCGGATGAAATGCTCGCGGTAATAACGAAGTTCCTCGACCGATTCGCGAATATCAGCCAATGCCGTATGCAGCTGGTGTTTTTTGAATCCTGCGATTAGCTCCGGGCGCCAGCGGCGGCACAGTTCTTTGATGGTTGAGACATCCACGTTCCGGTAATGGAAAAATGCTTCCAGCGTCGGCATGTGGCGCGCCATAAAACGTCGGTCCTGACAAATCGAGTTACCGCACATCGGCGACTTCCCGGCGGGTACGTAGGGCTTGAGAAACTGAATCATCTCAGCCGCCGCTTGATCCTCGGTCAGGGTGGATGCCTTGACCTTATCAATCAGACCAGAGCGGCCATGGGTACCTTTGTTCCAGGCATCCATGGCGTCGAGCACTTCGTCGGGCTGATGAATCACGAACACCGGTCCCTCGGCCAGCACAGTCAGGTTGGCGTCGGTGACGATTGCTGCCAGTTCAATGACCCTGTCGCGGTCGGGGTCGAGACCGGTCATTTCCATATCGATCCAGACCAAATTGAACTCGTTGGGGCCGCTCGCCGCCGCCTGATGCGCTTCGTTTGCTTGTGACATAATCTCTCGGTTGATTGCGCTGCGCCGTGACCGGCGCGTGCCAAGTTCTCATTCTCGCATACGACCTTACACGAACAACACAGACGCCTTTACATCGCCGATGGATCCTTACAGCTTTTCGCTTTTGTTCGCCGCTTTTTTGATTGCCACACTTGGCACAAAATTATGGCTTGCTTCGCGCCACATTCAACATATTCAACGGCACCGTGATGCTGTGCCCGAGCAGTTCGCTGCCAAAATTCCGCTGGCTGCCCATCAAAAGGCAGCCGATTACACGATTACCAAGACCAAGCTGAAAATTACGCTGCTGGTAGTGAATGCGGTGGTACTGGTTGGTTTCACGCTGCTCGGTGGGTTGCAGTGGTTGTCCGAGCTGCTCACGCCCGCCTTTGGTGTTGGTGTGGCTTACCAGCTGGCCTTGGTTGCCGCCGTGAGCATTATCTCCAGTGTGATCGATCTACCTATCGACTACTACAAGCAGTTCACGCTCGAAGAGCGCTTCGGCTTTAACAAAATGACGCCAGGCTTGTTTTTCTCCGACCTGATCAAGCATAGTTTGGTGGGTGCAGCGATTGGTTTGCCGCTGCTGTGGGTCACACTCACGCTGATGGAAAAAGCCGGTGATCTTTGGTGGCTGTATGCCTGGCTACTGTGGTGCGGTTTCCAGTTGTTCATGATCGCTTTTTATCAGAGCTTGATCGCACCACTATTCAATAAATTCACGCCACTAGAGGATGAAACCCTTCGCACGCGGATCGAGGGTTTGATGCAACGCGTCGGCTTCGCCAGCAAGGGTTTGTTTGTGATGGACGGCTCGCGTCGCAGTGCGCACGGCAATGCTTACTTCTCCGGCTTTGGCGCCGCCAAGCGAATTGTTTTTTTCGATACTCTGCTGTCACGTCTGGCACCAAACGAAATTGAGGCGGTGCTAGCGCATGAGTTGGGCCACTTCAAGCTGAATCATGTGATCAAGCGCTTGGCCGTGATGTTCATTTTGTCTTTAGGTTTTCTGGCGCTGCTCGGCTGGCTCAAAGGACAAGTATGGTTCTATACTGGCTTGGGCGTAACACCGCTGATGAATGGCGCTAATGATGCGATGGCACTTATTCTCTTTATGCTGGCGCTGCCGAGCTTTACCTTCCTGTTCTCACCACTGATGTCGATCACCTCGCGCAAAAATGAGTTCGAGGCAGATGCGTTTGCCGCAAAACACAGCAATTCAGGGGATCTGATCTCGGCTTTGGTAAAGCTCTACGAAGACAATGCGTCGACGCTCACCCCGGACCCGCTGCATTCAGCGTTTTATGATTCGCATCCGCCGGCCAGTGTGCGGGTACAGCGGCTGCTAGCAGCCTAACGCGCATGACACGCGATCAGTTGCTTCGCGCATCTTGCCGGCATCTCACTGATGCAGCGTCTGGTGAGCAACTGGATGAGGCGCTTGCGGTGCTCAGTGACTGGTCTTGCGTAGAGGGCCAGCTGCAACGTGAATTCCGTTTTGCGGATTACCATCACACCATGGCATTTGTGAATGCGGTGGCAGATATCGCACACCGTGAAGATCACCACCCCGAGATGGTAGTGGGCTATAACCGTTGTACCGTGGGCTACAGCACGCACTCGGTGAATCAGGGTCGTGGTGGTCTGTCGCACAATGACTTCATCTGTGCGGCGAAAATCGATCAAATCGCATCGCAACGCGCATGACAGAACAACTGGGCCTGATTGTTGCGGCGCATGGCCGTCACTATCTGGCGCAGTCTGAAGGACAACAATGGTTGTGCGTCACTCGCGGAAAAAAACGGGATGTTGCGACCGGTGATCAGGTCCGTTTTCTGCCGACGTCTGCCGACCAAGGCGTTATCGAAGAAATCCTTCCCCGTTCTGGCTTTCTTTACCGATCCGACCAGTACCGATCAAAGCTACTTGCTGCCAATCTGACGCAGCTGATGATCGTGGTCGCTACCGAGCCGAGTTTCTCGGATGATCTGGTGTCACGCGCGCTGATTGCGGCGGAGGCGGCGGGCATCACGGCGCATCTGCTACTCAATAAAATCGACATCAGCGCACCGCTGGACGCCGCTCGTGCGCGGCTGGCCAACTACGCAACGCTTGGCTATTCGGTGCATGAAATGAGCGCAGTGACTGATCCGGCGCAGAGCCTGGCGATCCTGCAACCCTTGCTAAAAAATCAGTCCACCATCCTGATTGGGCAATCGGGCATGGGTAAATCATCGTTGGTACGGCTACTGGTGCCTGATGCGGATATCGCGGTGCGTGAAATTTCGCAGCGACTCGATACGGGCAAGCACACGACCACATTGACTCGGCTTTACCGCATAGATGACAGCAGCTCGGTGATTGACTCGCCGGGCTTTCAGGAATTTGGTCTGCATCACCTCAGTGAAGGCATACTGGAGCGCGCATTCCGTGAGTTCGCGCCGCATCTGGGCCAGTGCCGCTTCACCAACTGCCACCACGCCGCCGAACCAGGCTGCGCGATTACCGATGCAGTGATGCGCGGTGAGATTCAAGAATCCCGCCATGCCTTGTATCTGCAACTGCGGCATGAGTCGCAGCAGCAGCCGGGGTATCGTTAATCGGCGCTGGTAAGCTCTGGTCCACGTTAATCAAGGTTGATTCGCGCTGATTCGAACGAATCGGCGATCAGCCGTGCTGGTTTGCGCCTGGGATGCGTGCCTGCGCGGCATAAAACCCTTTATAATCCAACAAGTTAACAATTCGGCGGCAGCCGCTGGCTGGCCGCCGATTTCATTTATGGCAATCCGACACTACCTGACGTTTGCCGACTTCACGCTGGATCAGTACACCTACCTGTTCGAGCGCACGAAGCTGATCAAGCGTAAGTTCAAAAACTACGAAACCTATCACCCGCTGCTCGACCGCACGCTGGTGATGGTGTTCGAAAAAAACTCGACGCGCACGCGGCTCTCGTTCGAAGCGGGCATGCACCAGCTCGGTGGCGCGGCGATCTACCTCAACACCCGCGATAGCCAGCTGGGGCGAGGCGAACCGGTGGAAGATGCGGCACAAGTGATGTCACGCATGTGCGACGTCATCATGATTCGCACCTTTGGCCAGGAGATTATTGATCGCTTCGCAGCGCATTCGCGCGTACCGGTGATCAACGGCCTGACCAATGAGCATCATCCGTGTCAGGTTTTTGCAGACATCTTCACCTACACAGAACATCGCGGCTCAATCAATGGCAAGACGGTGGCATGGATAGGTGACGCTAACAATATGCTCTACTCGTGGCTGCAGGCGGCTGAAGTTTTTGGATTTCACGTCAATGTATCGACACCGGCTGGCTACGACATCAACCCGGCGCTGGTCGCACCAAGTCATCAGCGTTACACCGTGTTCACGCATCCGGCCGATGCCTGTGAAGGTGCAGATCTGGTCACGACCGATGTCTGGACCAGCATGGGCTATGAACAAGAAAATGCAGCGCGTCTCAAAGCCTTCGATGGCTGGATTGTGGAAACTGACAAAATGAAACGCGCTCACAAAGACGCACTGTTCATGCATTGCCTGCCGGCGCATCGAGGTGAGGAAGTCTCTGCCGATGTGATCGACGGACCACAGTCTGTGGTGTGGGATGAGGCAGAGAACCGACTACATGTACAAAAAGCTCTGCTGGAGTATCTCGTACTAGGCGAAGTTTGAATGACTCGCACATAAATTGTTTACCGACCGACTGATTCGCCGTTGTTCTTCAGCGAATTATCAAACCATCGATCAAACTCTCCCAGACCATCAGTAAACCATCGCAACAAATTAGGAAGATATCGTCATGAGTGACATCAAAAAAGTCGTCCTTGCCTACTCAGGCGGACTGGATACCTCGGTTATTCTGAAATGGCTGCAAGATCACTATCACTGTGAAATCGTCACCTTTACCGCCGACTTGGGCCAGGGCGAAGAGCTAGAGCCAGCGCGCGCAAAGGCGATCAAGTTTGGTATCAAGCCGGAAAATATTTTCATCGATGATCTACGCGAAGAATTTGTGCGCGACTTCGTGTACCCGATGTTCCGTGCGAATACCATCTATGAAGGCGAGTATCTGCTCGGCACCTCGATTGCACGTCCGCTGATCGCAAAACGCCTGATCGATATTGCACGCACAACCGGCGCAGACGCGATCTCGCATGGCGCTACCGGCAAGGGCAATGATCAGGTGCGTTTCGAGTTGGGCGCTTATGCCTTGATGCCGAACGTGAAGATCATCGCACCCTGGCGCGAGTGGGATCTGCTCTCGCGCGAGAAGCTGCTGAAGTATGCCGAAGATGCCGGCATTGAGATCGACATGAAGCACAAGAGCGGCGGCGCGCCCTACTCCATGGACGCCAACCTGCTACATATCAGCTACGAAGGTCGGCATCTGGAAAACCCCAGCGCCGAGGCGGAAGAATCCATGTGGCGTTGGACCGTCAGCCCGGAGGCTGCTCCGGACGCGGCAGAGTATCTGGATATCGAGTTCGCGCATGGCGATATCGTTGCGCTGAATGGCAAGAAGTTGAGCCCGGCCGAGACACTCGCCGAACTCAACCGACTCGGCGGCAAGCATGGTGTTGGCCGCCTTGATCTGGTTGAAAACCGTTACGTGGGCATGAAATCGCGCGGCTGCTACGAGACGCCGGGCGGGACCATCATGCTGCGTGCGCATCGCGCGATTGAGTCGATTACGCTCGATCGTGAAGTCGCCCACCTGAAAGATGATTTGATGCCGCGCTACGCTTCGCTGATCTACAACGGCTACTGGTGGAGCCCGGAGCGTGTCGCTCTGCAAACGCTCATCGATCATACCCAGCAACGCGTGAATGGCTGGGTACGCTTGAAGCTGTATAAGGGTAATGTGATTGTCGTGTCGCGTGACTCGAAGACCGACTCGCTGTTCGATCAAACCATCGCCACCTTTGACGAAGACGGCGGCGCTTATGATCAGGCAGACGCTGGCGGTTTCATCAAGCTGAACGCGCTACGTATGCGCATCGCCGCGAACGCACAGATCAAGCGTGGCAAATAACCAGATTTTAGTGAAGGAAAAATAATGAGCACTCAATTCGACAATGTCTCTGTCATCAAGAAAGCCAATATCTTTTTTGATGGGAAATGTGTTTCACACAATGTACTGTTTGCGGACGGCACGCGAAAGTCAGTCGGCGTGATTTTCCCATCTTCACTGGTGTTCAACACGGGAGCGCCTGAGATCATGGAGATCAACGGCGGCAAATGCCGAGTTCGCCTAAAAGGTGAGACTGAGTGGAAGACCTACGAAGGCGGCCAAAGCTTCCATGTGCCGGGTGATTCCAGCTTTGATATCGAGACGATTGAGACCTTGGATTACGTTTGTCACTTTGGTTGATGCCCGGCTGTTAATCGCACCGAGCTCGCGCCTGATGGTTGTGTATCATGCATCAGGCGCATGCCAGTTCCAGTTTTTTCATCTTGCTGTTAACGTGCTGCGATAGTTCTATTTCGTCGCAGCTAGTGCATATAAGATGACCAAGCTCAATATCTCGCCTCAACACCACCGCTCAACATTCTCAGAATTGTGCCGTATCACCGAAGCTCGTCACGCCATCCAAAGGCCCGTTGACGGTAATGGTAATCCGCCTTACCATGCCCTCAAAATGCTCTGGAGTGCTGTCGTGGCCTCGCTAACGGTTACCGCAAAAGGACAAGTAACACTCAAACGTGACTTGCTACAACATCTCGGTGTCGAGCCAGGTGAGCGTATCGATGTTGAAAAGCTGCCTAACGGTGAGTTGAGGATCAGGGCCACGCAACCGGCTGGCTCGATCGATAGCTTCCTCGGTCTGCTTGCAGGTAAAACAGCCAAGGTGGCGACAATCGAAGAGATGAACGAAGCTGCCTCAGCAGGCTGGGCCGGAAAAAAGTGAAGATATCGGTTGATACGAATGTCTTGGTACGGGCTACCGTACGTGATGACATAAAGCAAGCAAGTGCCGCAGCCAAGATACTAAAAACAGCGTCGCTAATCGCGGTTTCAATACCATGTCTATGTGAATTCGTTTGGGTTCTCAGACGAGTTTACGGCTTTCATAGTGGGTCTATCTCCACCGCAATTCGTGCGTTACTAGATACGAAGAACGTGATGCCGAATCGGCCTGCCGTTGAAGCCGGACTGGCGCTGCTTGAGGCGGGCGGCGACTTCGCCGATGGCGTGATGGCGTATGAAGGTACGTGGCTGGGCGGCGAAACTTTTATCTCTTTCGATAAGCAGGCTGTTGAACTACTTGCGGAGCAAGGGTTAGCGACACAGCTTCTAAAATAACAAAGTCTTAGACAATCAAGGGCTCTGCCTCTAACACCACACCGAATTTCATGAGCACGTCGTCTCGCACTTGATTCGCCACGCGTAGCAAGTCGGCGCCGCTAGCGCCGCCATGGTTGACCAGTACCAGCGTGTGCTGTGAATGTATTCCGGCAGCGCCGATCGTCTTTCCCCTCCAACCACAATGCTCTATCAGCCAACCTGCCGCCAGCTTGAAGCCCCCGTTGGCTTGCGGGTAGCTGACGAGCGAAGGGTACTGCGCTAACAAGGCATCACGCTGTTCTGCTGTAACCACCGGATTCTTGAAGAAGCTGCCAGCATTTCCGATCTTGGCAGGATCAGGTAGCTTACGCGTACGAATCGCAATCACCGCCTGGCTGATGTCACTCGCGGTAGGCGCATGGATACCGCGCGTAGAAAGTTCATTCGCTAATTCTGAATAGCGCAGATTAGCTTGCCATCGCTTGGGTAAAGCAAAAGTGACATTGATGATCACGGCACAGTCGCGTAGCTCATGCTTGAACACGCTATCGCGATAAGCAAAGCGGCAATCTTGCTTGGTCAATGACTGTATCTCACCCGTGCGCAAATCAAATAGGTCACATGCGTGGAAATAGTCGGCGAGCTCGCTACCATAGGCGCCAATATTTTGAATGGGTGAAGCGCCAACGCTACCCGGTATCAGCGATAAGTTTTCCAGTCCGGGGAAGCCTTGCGCCAGTGTCCACTGCACAAATCTGTGCCAGTTCTCACCCGCCTTTGCTGCGACGAATACATGCTGCTCGTCTTCGCCAGTAACCGCCATACCCAGCGTAGCGATATGCAGCACTAGCCCGGGGAAATCTTTCGTCAGCAGTAGATTGCTTCCACCGCCGATTATCAGCCTCGGCATGGCGCGCAGACTTGGATCAAGATACACCGCATGGAGCTGCCCGACATCACTCACCTCGAGATAATGTGCGGCTTTGGCATCAATACCAAAGGTATTCAATGCGCGCAGCGAGCAATCAGGCTGGATATCGAGTTGAGATGCCATGTGCTTCAGATTATACCGACCGAGCTACGGTCAGGCCGCGGCGGTCCTCTATAATACGCGGCACCTATTTTTATCCGGAGTAGTCCATGCCCTCATTTGATATCGTCTCCGAAGCCAATCAGGTCGAGGTTAGAAATGCGGTTGATCAGGCTAATAAAGAGATCACTACCCGTTTTGATTTCAAAGGCAGTGACGCGCGTGTCGAGCAAAAAGAGCATGAGCTCACTGCTTATGCAGATAGTGATTTCCAGTTGGGGCAGGTGCGCGATGTGCTAACCAATAAAATGGCCAAGCGCAATGTGGACATTCGCTTCCTGGACCTTGGCAAGATCGAGAAAATCGGCGGCGATAAGGTCAAGCAGGTGATCAAGGTGAAGAATGGCATTGAGACTGATGCCGCAAAAAAAATTCAGCGCATCATCAAGGACAGCAAAATCAAGGTCCAGGCGAGCATTCAGGGCGAATCCGTGCGTGTGCAAGGCGCGAAGCGCGATGACTTGCAGGCGACGATTGCCCTACTAAAAAAAGAGGTGACTGATCTGCCGCTGGAATTCAACAACTTCCGCGATTAATCAGTTCTACCATCAAGCACTGGATGCCGGCCTGCGCCGGCATGATGCATCACCCAAAGCCTGATGACTTCGACAGCTTTTGACCCAAGCGCCGCCTACTCCTTTCGCTATCAAGAATTCGACAGCAGTTGACCCAAGCGAAGCCTACTCTTTTTCGCTGTGCAGTCGACGCTGTCGCACTGAGGCCGCCAAGTTTTCCAGTACCTGTACGCTGCTATCCCAATCAATGCAACCATCGGTGATCGACTGGCCATAGGTCAGTTCTTTACCGGCTACCAGATCCTGACGGCCACCCACCAAGTGTGACTCCACCATCACGCCGATAATGCGATCGTCACCTGCAGCCACTTGCTCACCAATACTCGCGCAAACCGGCACTTGGTTCTCCGGCTTCTTGGAGCTATTCGCGTGTGACGCATCAATCATCAGCTTTTGTGCCAGGCCATTCGCGCCAAGCGCGATACATGCCTCTTCGACGCTGGCCGCGTCGTAGTTAGGTGCCTTGCCGCCGCGCAAAATGATGTGACAATCCTCATTGCCACCGGTAGAGACAATGGCCGAGTGACCGCCTTTAGTCACCGATAAAAAATGATGCGGTTGCGATGCGGCTTTAATTGCATCGGCTGCAATCTTGATGTTGCCATCAGTGCCGTTCTTGAAACCAACCGGGCACGACAAACCCGACGCCAGCTCACGGTGTACTTGTGACTCGGTGGTACGCGCACCAATCGCACCCCAGCTGATCAAGTCAGCAATGTATTGCGGGCTGATCACATCGAGAAACTCGGTACCCGCTGGCAAACCCAATGCATTAATCTGCGCCAGCAGTTCGCGCGCAATGCGCAGGCCATCATTAATACGGAAGCTATTATCGAGATAAGGATCGTTGATCAAACCCTTCCAGCCCACCGTAGTGCGTGGCTTTTCGAAGTAGACGCGCATCACGATTTCAAGATCATCTTTAAAACGCTCTCGCTGCTCGATCAAGCGATGTGCATACTCCATACCCGCCTTGGTATCGTGAATGGAGCAAGGTCCGATCACGACCATTAATCGATCATCCTGCCCATGCAGGATGCGATGCAGCGCAGTACGCGCGTTGGCAGTGACCGTCGCGATTTTCTCGTCACACGGAAATTCGCGCAGTAAATGCGATGGCGGCGTTAGCTCTTTCAATTCTCTGATCCTCAGATCATCAGTGCGTGGCATGGTTTCTCCAGAGTTGTCTCGGGTATAAAAACAAAAACCGCCATCGCTGGCGGTTTCAAAGATTCGGTTTCTGTTCTGCTTTGTCGTGAACTTACCGCTTCTCCACCGCCCGAGGGCTGGGGTAGCTAAAGTAAAACTCAAAGAAAAAGTGCAGAGCAGTCATTGAATTCGACTACGTAAAAATAAATCAGGCCTCGAATAGTCCTATAAATCAGCCGACTTGGCAAGCAATGGTAGCTTATTGTTAATACTGACTTTTCACCCCATTAATGCCAGCTGCGTGGGATGTCAGCCTGTGCCGCCGACGGTCAGATCCTCAATCCGCAGGGTGGGTTGCCCCACGCCGACCGGCACGCTCTGGCCATCTTTACCGCAAACGCCAACGCCCGAGTCAAGCCTCATGTCTTTGCCGATCATGGAGACGCGGTTTAACACATCCGGTCCGTTACCGATCAGCGTAGCGCCCTTGACCGGGTAGGCCAACTTGCCATCCTCAATCATCCAGGCCTCGCTGGCAGAGAACACAAACTTGCCATTAGTGATGTCGACCTGGCCGCCACCAAAATTCGAGGCGTATAAGCCTTTTTTAACCGAAGCGATAATCTCATCAGGATCACGATCACCGGCCAGCATATAGGTGTTGGTCATACGGGGCATTGGCAGATGCGCATACGACTCGCGCCGGCCGTTACCGGTGGTTGGCATTTTCATGAGCCGCGCATTGAGCGTGTCTTGAATATAACCACGTAATATCCCGTCTTCGATCAGCGTGGTGCACTGGGTCGGGTTGCCTTCATCGTCAATGTTCAATGAACCGCGCCGGTCTGCGATGGTGCCGTCATCCACGACGGTGACGCCTTTGGCTGCAACGCGCTCACCGATACGACCTGCGAAAGTGCTGGAGCCCTTGCGATTAAAGTCGCCTTCCAGACCGTGTCCAATCGCTTCATGTAACAGGACACCCGGCCAGCCTGGGCCGAGCACCACCGTCATGGGGCCCGCAGGTGCGGGTTTTGCCTCGAGGTTGGTCAGCGCGGCATTTACGGCGTCGTCAACATACTTGTGCAGTAATTCCTCACTGAAGTATTGGAAGTCGTAGCGTCCACCACCGCCGGCAGTACCGACCTCGCGTCGGCCATTGTGCTCGGCGATGACGGTGAGCGACATTCTCACCAGCGGCCGCACATCAGCCGCAATCACGCCGTCGCTTCGCACTACCAGCACCACATCGTGCTCGCCCGACAACCCTGCCATAACCTGCACGATACGCGGATCTTTAGCGCGCGCGAGGCGTTCGATTTTTTCCAGTAACTGTACTTTGGTCGTAGCATCCAACGAGATCACAGGATCATGCGCGTTATATAGCGCCCGCGCTGAGCCCGGCTTGATCGACGAGGCGAGTTTGATTCGACCCGCGCCACGGCGTGCAATAGTGCGCGTGGCCTCTGCTGCATCTAGCAGTGCGCGCTCGGAAATTTCGTCGGAATAAGCGAAGGCAGTTTTATCACCCGAGATAGCGCGTACGCCTACCCCCTGATCAATCGAGAAACTACCGGTCTTGACGATGCCCTCTTCCAGACTCCAGCTCTCGCTTTTAGTGAATTGAAAGTAGAGGTCCGCGTAGTCCACCTTGTGAGTGAAAATCGAACCCAACACATTCAGCAATTTGCCGTGATCCAAACCATTCGGTGTCAGCAGCAATTGGCTGGCGGTACTGTGCGATTGCAAGTTGGGTTCTATGATGTTCATACCAAGTGTGGTTGTGGGTAGATGAAGACGGATTTTAATGGATTGGTGACCGACGCGCCGAGCACCGCTACGTCTAAAGCTTTCGGTGTCTCAGCGCTGGCAAGCTATTGCGGACTCCTGTCATTGCGTTCAGGTCGACTTCGCCTGACACGACGCCCTCGCCCTCTGCCAGTTGTGCCAGCACCGTACCCCAAGGGTCGACAAGCATGCTGTGACCCCAAGTACGGCGACCATTCGGATGTAGCCCACCTTGGGCGGCGGCGAGCACAAAGCACTGATTCTCGATGGCACGCGCACGCAGTAAAATCTCCCAGTGTGCGCGACCCGTCGTGGCCGTGAATGCGGCAGGCATGACGATCAGATCGCACTGTCCCATAGCGCGATACAACTCGGGGAAGCGCAAGTCGTAGCAAATCGACAGACCTACCCGCGCAAAGGGTGTCTGCAACACCGCGACTTCCGACCCCGGCGCGATAGTGCGTGACTCATCGTAAGATTCTTCGCCGCGGGCAAAGCCAAACAGGTGGATTTTGTCGTAGCGCTTGGCGAGGCTGCCGTCCGGCGCGTAGGCCATCAGGCTATTTAGTACTTTGCCGGGTTGCTCCGACGTCAACGGCAGCGTGCCTCCCAATAACCAGACACCACATTCACGCGCGAGATCAGCAAGGAAATTTTGCAGTGGGCCATCACCACTTCGCTCCGCGATCTCGAGCTTGTCATGTTCGCTGTGGCCCAAGATAGGCCAGTACTCGGGCAGTAACACTAGCCGCGCGCCAGCGGCAGCGGCAGCGCGCACCAGTCGCGCGACGGTTTCGCAATTCCGGGCAGGCTCTGGTGTAGATACCATCTGCACTGCGGCAACTTGAAACTGCTTAATTGGCTCTGTCACGTTCATTTTGTGTTCCGAATGGTGTCGCGCTCGGCTCAGCTGGCTTACGACGCGGAGGAAGTTTCTTGATGACCGGATCTTTCCAGGGACCTGTCACTTGGTAATCTTGGGTCAGCACCGCAGCGACAGGGTTTTTCAAAAAGAACTGCGCAAGAAATGCGCCCAACCCAACCACCGGGTTAACCGCCAGACCGTATACAACGGAAGCACCGGCGGCGTTCAACTCCGGAATAACCACTACCGTTAGATTCTGGGTTTCATTACTCAGATCTACAGTGCCGTCCATCAGCACCACGGCATTCGGCCCCCGCATCTTGAAGCTATCTGTTTTCAGGGTACCGCGCGAAATGGTTGCAGTGCCAGCGATACTATCGAACGCAAAGCCTTCGGAAAATATATCGCGAAAATCCAGTGTCAGACGGCGCGGTAAAGACTGAAGACTCATCACGCCGAGTAATTTGGCAACGCCCGGATCTGCCTTCAGAAACTGGCCGCTACCGAGTTTCAAGCTGAGACTGCCCGCCATGGTGGGAAAATCGAACTGCGATGGATCACCACGCCAGCTGAGATCGCCCTCGATCTTTCCCTTACCACCGCGCATAGTGCGCTCAAATCCGACACGATCAAGCAGCTGCCCGGCATCGGTAATATCCATCTGGTAGTTCAAAAAACTTTGGCTATCAGTACGACTTGCAAGCCAGCGACCCGTGGCGCGCAGGTTGGCGCCGGGGTTGGTGATCGTCAGCTTGCTAATCCGCCACTCACGACCCGGACCATTATTGAGGCTGCTATTGGTTGCTGCTAGTTCCAGCCGTCCGAGTTTCATGCCGCGTAGCTCAAAGTTATCCGCAACCACATCCAGCCCCGGCAGTTCGGTAAATGATTTTTTACCCGACAATAAATCACTCACATCAGACCGATCACGCTCTTCTATCTTCAACTGCGTCAATCTGGCGGTGATCTTGCCCGCGCCGCGTTCAAACCAAGGGTCTTCCCAAGTCGCGCGCCCTGCCAAGGTGTTCATATTGAGATTGATCTGCCACCCACCACGAATTCGGTTGGCACCAATCACGGCGTTATCAAAGCTGCGCTCTGCAAACGTTAGCTCTGTTGCACGCAGATTAATCGCATCAACCGCAAAAAAAGTCTGCTCCGGAGAAGAATTTTCTGAGGCTGATGCAGTGTCTGATCCCAAGCTATTGAACACATTACGCCAAGCATCAGCATCAAGCGTTGGCACGTTAATAGCGAGTGCGACGCCACTATCATTGGTGGGCATTGCAGTGCCGACACCAACACCGCCGCGTACCAATTTCCAGTTAGCGTTCGGCGCGGTTGATCGTGTTCTCAGGTAGCGTGCCGAGATATTACGACCAAGCGTGAATCGAATTTCTTCTGCCTGCGTTGCATTGTCGAGTAAGGTGGTGGGCGTCATCGAGAAGCGCATGGGAAAACTTTCCAGCGTTGCCTTGCGCAACGGCGCAGGCAGATCAATGCCCAAACCAACCAAATTGGAGTCCAATGAAAAATCTAGGCGCTGATCGCGGATTTTGATGTTGGCGAGGTAACGCGTACCGCCAGATAACTTACGCGTGAGGCGCTTCGCGGCGCTCGCTGTCACGAATCGCCCAATACCCTCGGCGGTGACCGCGCCATCAAGACGAATTTGGGTACTGCCATCGCGCTGGCTGCCGCCGCTGACCGTGACATTTCCGCCGAGTGCGTTACCCTGCAGCGATGCAATTTGGAACCCATGGTCGGAGAAGGCGAGCTCACCCTGCACAGCGCTGAGCGCCGGTAATGAAGGCCAGAGCTGCACCTCATTACCAGCGAATTTCAGCGCGCCCTGCACCACGACTTTTCCAGCGTCGGTCAAGGGTATTTGCATTTTCAGGTTCAGCTTGGCGGCGCCCGATGCGCGGGTATCCGCCGTGAGATGGTCGATCCAGCCACCGACCGGCGTGGCGGCGACATAACCAAGCATCGCAGTGAGCGGCGCGCTGGCGTTGCCGTTGATATCGAGGTAAGGGGCACTGGCCATCAGATCAGGAATCACCACATCCACATTCGATAGCGGCACGCCAAGGGTCTTGGCGCTGTCGGCGCGAATCTGCAACCGGGATCGATCGATGTTGACCTGCGCCTCGATATCCTCGATCCGCGGCCACAGCAAAGAGCGACGGTCTGCAGCGAGTAGTTGTGGCGCTGGACTAAGTCGGCCTTGCCTGACCCGGGCGCTCAGCTGAAACACACCGTCGCTCGCTGCGCCGGGTTTGGCACGAAACGGAAACTGGCTAAGCTCGCCACGAAGCGTGATGTTGACGTCCTCGGCGCGACCGTCCAGCAAACCCGCGCTTATCCAGTCACGCGGCTCGCGCCCGATTGCCGACGGCAGATAATTCGTAACGCGGTTTAACGCCAGCGCCGGAAAATGCGCCCGCAGATCAACGCTACCGAATTTATTCGACGCTAAAGGCCAAGGCAGTAAATGGGTTCCCTCAATTTTTCCTTTTAGCCCGGCTTGTTGGAAATCCAAACGACCGAGCTTGATCGCCAGCGCACGCCGGTTTTCGCGGAAAGTCCAACTGCCATCAAGCGCCAGCTGCTCGAGCGACAAGGCGGGCGCATTGAGAAAATGTGCCGTCTGCAAGGTGCTGTTCTCTCCCCTGAGCTTGATCTGGCCACCCTCCTGATCAGCATCAATCTCACCCGACAAACCGTCGAACCCCAGCACGCGTGCAGGAGAATTATCTGTCGCTGCCAGACGGTGCCGTACAGCCAAGCGCTCAAAACTCCCGCGTAGCTTGAACGCTGACTCACCCGGAAGCACACCCTCCCAGTTCGCAGAAAAATCTTTCAGTTGTCCGCGCAAACCAAGGTCGCCCAGAAGTTTTCGCTCGGATGCTGAAAACGGCAAGTGATCTGCCAGACGCGACAGCGCGTCCAGATCGAGTTGGGTGATTTTGAATTCGTGCCGCTCTGGCTTGGCGCCACTGGCAGGGGTAAAGCGGTGACTCGCTGTCGTACGGGGCAGCACCGAGCCTTGCTCGGTACGCAAGGAAAAATCGGTGAGCTCAATCTGATGACCGGTACGACCGAAAGAAAACCACGTGTTTTTAAGTCCAGCGCGCGACTCCTCTGCAGAGATACGGCCACTCACCTCAATCAACTTCAAGGGCTGCAGATCCTCTGCCAAGGTCATTGAGACATTTTTCAAGGCGATGTCAGCGGTGATGTTGTCGATGATGCCGCGATCAAGGCTTAACCAGGTGCGCAACGCGCCCTCGCCGCCGGCAAGCTTCAGCGGCAAGTCCAGAAAGGGCTTCCACGCATCGAAGCGTGCGTCGCGCCAATCGGAATAGATCTTGCCCGACCATTGCGAGAAATCGGAACGCTTGCTCAAGAAAGGGGGGTGGGTGAAATCTGCGCGTAGATCAATCGGCGCTGATATCTCCGTCGGCGGTGTCGCTCTGAGCGCGGCTTGATGCGACCGCCAGCCATTGCGAAGCACGAAGCTGATGTCAGACAGCACCAACGCCGGGGCATTACGCTGATGATCTGTCCAACGTACACGACCAGACCGGATCACAATTTCTGGCTGGTCCAGCAACCACTCCAGTAACTGCCCGTCGTCCGGCTGGTTGGTATCAATCAGCATACCCGCCACAGACAGACGACCATCGGTACTACGCTCGATGTCTAGATCGGGGCTGATCAATTCAAGCGAGCGCAGCTGGATCTGACCAAGTACAGACGACCACGAGAGCGTCGCATTCACCTCGGGCAGCAACAGCGCCTGCTCTCCGTGCACGTCACGGATCAGTACGCCTGACAGCTGCAGCTCGGGCATCAGCCCGTACCACCGCGCACTGATACCGGCGATCTCGACAGGTCGATTCAACATGTGACTCGCGACCCGACCCACGTCGACTTTATAGTTGTCGACATTAGGCAAGATAACGTAGCGCAGGCTCAGAAACAGCGCGCAAAAAGCGAAATAGCCGACGGCAGCCGTGACAGCCAACCAATAGACCGTCCGACGCGACAGGTGAGTCAGTGAACTCGCCAATGCCGCCAGCGCAGCCAACCGACTCGCACGAGCTGGCGAGGTTGTTTCGGCGGTTGGCGGCTCAGTCGACATCAAGGGCAAGTATCATCAGTTTCAGGCGGGCCGCGTCGTGGGTATTGAGTCCGGGTCGGCAGCAATCTTATTATCATATCTGCAAGCAGCTAGCGCCTGCGCGCTACCCATTCAGAACCACATCATGACCACCAAATCCCTCTTGGCTCACGGAACCGCCTCGCGTTTCGTTCAACACTGGCTTGCGGCTGAGCCAGCGCGAGCCGCAGAGCTGGAGGCACTGGCCGAATTATCGCTTGACCAGCTAGACCTTGCCGGTTTGCTGCAGCAGCAATTGACGCGCACGAGATCGCTACCGGCCGCCATGCGACGTCTTCGTAATCATTTGGTGTCAACAATCGTGGCACGCGACTTGGCCGGCCGGGCCGATCTGGCCGAGGTACTCATGGCAATTTCGCGCTTTGCCGATTTTGTCGTCAATACCCATCTGAACGCGCGCTATCAGGAAATGTGCGCGCAACATGGTGTGCCGACCGGCGAGGAATCGGGTCGAGCCCAGCAGATGATTGTGGTGGGCATGGGCAAGTTAGGCGGGTTCGAGCTGAATGTATCGTCAGATATCGATCTGATTTTCTTGTACGCGGAAGATGGTGAAACGGCGTGCACGGCTCAAGATCAGCGCGGGCTGTCGAATCACGAGTTTTTCATACGACTGGGTCGCAAGCTGATTGCCGATATTGCTGAAATTACCGAGGATGGGTTCAGCTTCAGAGTCGATATGGCCTTGCGTCCGAATGGTGGCTCGGGTCCTTTAGCGGCAAGCTTCTCGATGCTAGAAACCTACCTGGTCACTCAGGGACGTGAATGGGAGCGCTACGCCTGGGTCAAAGCGCGCGCGCTGACAGGCACTGTTGAGGACATCGAGACCCTGGCACAGACCGTGCAGCCATTTGTGTACCGGCGCTACCTTGACTTTGGTGCGATCAAAGCGCTACGAACAATGCATGGGCAAATCCGTGCTGAAGTGATTCGTCAAGAAACACGTCACCCGCAAAAAAACAGGAACGTCAAACTTGGGCGTGGCGGAATTCGGGAGATCGAGTTTCTGGCACAAGTGTTTCAGTTGATCCGCGGTGGTCGTGACCCTGCGCTTCGCGACCGATCAACACGAACTACGCTAAAAACAATTGCTGATAAAAAGTTGATGGCGCCTGATATTGTGGCTCGATTGCTCGATAGCTATACCTTCTTGCGCAATTTGGAACACCGCATCCAATACCTTGATGATGCGCAGAGTCATGTGCTGCCTGCGAATGAAGACGACAGGCTTCGGATCGCGCAAATGATGGGTTATGCCGATGTAGAAGCGCTGATACAGGCCTTCGAGCAATGTACTCAGTGGGTCGCGGCGCAGTTCGATGCCATGTTCGAAGACAAAAGTGGCCAGTCCGGTGCAGGTGACACTGCGGCCACACCGGTTGCACTTGACCAATTGGATCAAGATGCCATGACTGCTTACCTGACATCACTGTCATTTGATGAGGCGGAGCTCGCAGCGCAGCGTCTGCGTGCCTCGCTTGGCAGCAGTCGCATGCAATCGCTGCAAGAGCAAAGAAAAACCCAGCTACATACACTCATTCGTGGCGCTCTGCCGATGGTAGTTGAGCAGCCGGGCAGTACCTCCGTCACCTTGAGCCGATTGCTTGACCTGTTTGAGGCGATTGCGCGTCGCTCAGCATATCTGGAGTTGTTAACGGAATTTCCGCAAGCACTCGCGCGCGTGGTTCGCATGATTGCTGCGAGTGGCTGGGCAGCGCAGTATTTAAATCAGCATCCGGTGCTGATGGATGAACTACTTGATGCGACCGCGCTTGAAACCGAGCCAGACTGGATCAGTTTTGCCGCAGAGTGCCGTCAACGTCTTCTGGCATTTTCCGGCGATACAGAGCGGCAAATGGATCTGCTTAGAGAGCTGCATCACGCGCAGCAATTTCGTTTGTTGGCGCAAGATATCGGCGGCCTGTTAACCGTTGAGCGCCTGGCAGATCACCTATCCGCATTGGCAGATGTGCTGGTCGCAGTCACCATAGAAGCCATCTGGCAAACCCTGCCGGCTCGCCAACGCGAATGGCCGGCGTTTGCCGTGATCGCCTACGGCAAGCTAGGCGGCAAGGAGCTTGGCTATGCATCTGATCTGGACCTGATTTTCTTATACGATGATGATGATCAAGACGCTCCCTCGCTCTACGCCAAGCTAGCGCAGCGCTTCATCACCTGGATGACGAGTCATACCGCAGCAGGTGTGCTGTTTGATATCGATGTCGCACTCAGACCCGATGGCGCGAGTGGGCTGCTGGTATCGTCGTTTAGCGCATTTGAAAAGTACCAAAGGCAATCAGCCTGGGTGTGGGAGCATCAGGCACTCACCCGCGCACGATATTGTGCGGGTGATAGCAGCATTGGTGAGCGCTTCGAAAGCTTGCGCGTCGCATTACTTTGTCAAGCACGTGATGCGGCAGACCTTCGTAAAGAAGTGCTGGCTATGCGTCAGCGTATGCACGATGCGCACCCGAACCGATCTGCCGATTTCGATCTCAAGCATGATTCGGGCGGCATGATTGACATCGAGTTCATCGTTCAGTATCTAGTGCTGCTACACGCGCGCGACCATACCGAATTGACCGCTGATATCGGCAACATCGCCTTGCTCAAACTCGCCGGACAAATTGGCCTGATCGATCAGACGCTCGCAGACCAAGTCGCCGATGCCTACCGCGAGTTTCGGCGGCTGCAGCACAAAATCCGATTGCGCGGCGAAGACCGGGCGCGGGTATCGCCCGCAGGAATCGTGAGCCTGCGGAACGCGGTAATTACGCTCTGGCAAACAATCTTTATCCCCTAGGCCCGCTGACCGACCCGGACGCACTATTTGTTGTGGGCTTGCGACAGCAAGATTGCCATATAGGCAATCATTCCATACAATTCCATGGTCTTTCCGATAACTTTCCGGCCTTGCCAGTGAAACGGCACTGGGTCGGATTTTTCTTACATGGCCATGAGATCTCACATCATCACACTCGGCATTTGCCTTGGCTTGCTCAGCGCGTGCGCGGGGCAGCCCACTACCCAAACCACTGAAAAAAACAACCTGACCGCTGGACAAGTCAGCCTGACGCTAAAAAAGAACAGCACCACGCAGCAGCAAGTGATTGAGGCGTTTGGATCGCCTAACCTGGTGACTCAGAGTGCAGATGGTGAAGAAGTCTGGACCTACCAAAAACACGGAACGGTGGCTAACTCAAGCTCAAGCGGTTTCAGCGCCACCATTATTCTGCTCAGCGGCGGCAGTAGCAGCTCCGGCTTCGAACAATCCAGTCGCACCATCACACTGATTATCAAATTCAAAGAAATCAATGGCGTAAAAACTGTCGTTGATTTCTCTTCTCGCTCATCATCATTCTAAGGAGATCTCACGATGGGAATTCGACAGTCCATGCTGTTGGCCGTACCACTGTTTCTGACTGCTTGTGCCACCGATGGTGGCGCACCGCAAAAAACGTCTTTAGAGATACAAGCCTTTCAGTCCAAGCAATTCGAAACTGACAAAAAAACTGCATTTAATTCGACTATGTCTGTATTCCAAGACCTGGGCTACGTGGTCAACTCTGCCAGCCTAGAGACGGGTTTTATTTCCGCAGAATCACCACTCAAAGGCGCGGACGGTATGAAAGCCTTCCTTGAAAACATCAGTAATATGCGCTCAGAGGGAAAGACAGCCGTGACGGCCTTCGTAGAAGAGATAGGCACAAAAACAACCTGGGTACGCTTAAATTTTGTTCAGCGCGACAAAATGCTGAGAGAGTACGGGCAGCAAGCTAATCGAGAAAATCCGATTCTTGATCCGAAGGTGTATGAGTCGGCCTTCAATAAAATTGGGGATGCGATTTTTATCAGGACTTCGCAGAAGTAACGGGCCACCAGCCCAGAAAAAAGGATCGCAAATGCGATCCTTTTTTTCACAACGAATGGGGCAGCAGCCTCTATTACTTCGCAGTCATTAATGCGACAGTGGTATCCAGCATGCGATTACTAAAGCCATAAATTCATTGTGGCTTCGGCCGGCCCTTAGGGCCTTAACTTAGCTTCCCTTCGCGAAGCTAAGTTAGCCTACGCCGCAACGAGTGGGGCAGCAGCCTCTATTACTTCGCAGTCATTAATGCGACAGTGGTATCCAGCATGCGATTACTAAAGCCCCACTCGTTGTCATACCAAGACGAGACTTTGACGAGTCGTCCTGAGACTTTGGTGAGGGTGGCATCAAAGTTGGACGATGCCGGATTGTGGTTGTAATCAATCGATACCAGTTGCTCGGTGTTGTAAGTCAATACGCCATGTAAAGGACCGTCAGCGGCCTCTTTCATGATCGCGTTCACTTCCTCAACTGTGGTGTCGCGTGCAGCGATGAAAGACAGATCAACCACCGAGACGTTGATGGTGGGAACACGAATCGCGTAGCCATCGAGCTTGCCGTTTAGCTCCGGCAGCACAAGGCCAACCGCCGCAGCCGCACCGGTTTTGGTTGGAATCATCGACATGGTTGCTGACCGCGCACGGCGCAGGTCTTCGTGCATGACGTCGGTCAACACCTGATCATTGGTATACGCATGTACCGTGGTCATCAGACCGTTTAACAAGCGAATCTTGTCGTTCAGCGGCTTGACGAGCGGCGCCAAGCAATTGGTCGTGCAGGACGCGTTAGAGATGACGGTGTGAGATGACTTCAGCACGGACTGATTCACGCCATACACCACCGTAGCATCGACATCCTTGCCACCGGGTGCAGAGATAATCACTTTCTTTGCACCCCCTTTGAGGTGCGCAGAAGCTTTCTCTTTGGTAGTGAAGTAACCCGTGCACTCCAGCACCACATCAACGCCCAACTCACCCCAAGGAATTTGCGCCGGATCGCGTTGGGCAAATACACGAATCTTGTCGCCATTGACGATCATGTTGTCGCCTTCGACCGCGACGCTACCAGGGAACTTGCCATGTGCAGTGTCGTAGCGCGTGAGGTGTGCATTGGACTCCGGATTGCCAAGATCGTTGATTGCTACGATCTGTATGTCATTTTGTTTGCCGCCTTCGTAATGAGCACGTAATACATTGCGGCCGATGCGGCCGTAACCATTAATCGCAACCTTGATGGTCATGAAGTTCTCCTGAGTACGATAGTTGTTAACCGTATCTGATCAGATCAGTGCAGCACCGATCTGACCGCAGCTACCACTCGATCGGTGGTGAAGCCAAAATGCTTGAATAGTGCGCCCGCAGGCGCGGACTCGCCAAAGGTATCGATGCCAATCACTTTGCCTTCGAGACCAACATACTTGAACCAGAAATCAGTGACGCCCGCCTCGATCGCAACGCGGGGCATGCCTTTAGGCAGCACGCTTGCTTGGTACTCGGCGTCTTGACGAGCGAACACATCGGCGCACGGCATCGACACCACGCGCACCGGCACGCCATCCGCAGCTAGTTGCTCGGCCGACTTCAGTGCCAGCTCGATCTCCGAGCCCGTGGCAATAATCAGGGCTTTCGCATTCGGCGCATCACGCAGCACGTAAGCACCGCGCGAGATCGCAGCAATCTGCCCGGCATCGCGCTCAACAAATGGCAAATTCTGGCGCGAGAAAATCAAGGTGCTCGGACCATCGTGCCGTTTAACCGCTTCAGACCAAGCCACTGCTGATTCGACCGTATCGCAAGGCCGCCAATTATCCAGCTGCGGTATCAAACGCAAGCTGGACACGTGCTCAATCGACTGATGGGTTGGGCCATCTTCACCCAGCCCGATCGAATCGTGCGTAAACACGAACAAGCTGCGTTGCTTCATTAATGCCGCCATGCGCAAGGCGTTGCGGCTGTAGTCGGAAAAGGTGAGGAAGGTGGCACCAAACGGGATAAAGCCACCATGCAGCGCAATGCCATTCATGATCGCGCTCATGCCGAATTCACGCACACCGTAGTTGATATGGTTGCCAGCTTGTCCGGCGCGCACCGCGACGCATTCTTTCCAGTTGGTGAGGTTGGAGCCGGTCAGATCGGCTGACCCGCCGAGGAATTCCGGCAACGTGGACGACAAGGCCTGAATCGCGTTCTGGCTTGCTTTACGGGTCGCTATGGTTTCTTTCTTGTCGACGCAGGCCGCAATCATGGCGGTGACTGCTTGATCAAAGTTAGCAGGTAGCTCGCCTTTCATGCGACGCTCGAATTCTGCCGCATCGGCAGGGAACTGTTCACGATAGGCGGTGAATGTCTTGCTCCATGCCGACTGCAGATCCTTGCCTTTGGCTTTCGCATCCCAAGCGGCGTACACATCTGCCGGGATCTCGAACGGAGGCGAGGTCCAGCCAATTGCAGCGCGGGTAGCAGCGATCTCGGCATCACCCAGAGCAGCGCCATGGACTTGTCGGACCCTTGCATATTCGGGGCGCCCTTGCCGATGACGGTTTTGCAGCAGATCAGGGTTGGCTTGCTTGAAGCCTTCGCTTTACTGATCGCGGCGTCAACCGCTGCCACATCATGCCCGTCAACACCAGGAATCACGTTCCAACCGTAAGCCTCGAAGCGCTTCGGCGTGTCGTCCTTGAACCAGCCCTCGACTTCACCGTCGATGGAGATGCCATTGTCGTCATACAGCACGATCAATTTTGACAGCCCCAGCGTACCGGCCAGCGAGCAGACTTCGTGGCTGATGCCCTCCATCAGGCAACCGTCACCCAGAAACACGTAGGTGTAGTGGTCAACAATGTTAAAGCCGGGCTTGTTAAAGCGCGCGCCCAGCAGCCACTCTGCCAGCGCCATGCCCACCGCGTTTGCGATGCCTTGGCCCAGTGGCCCAGTCGTTGTTTCGATACCAGCAGTAATGCCAACTTCGGGATGGCCCGGCGTCTTTGAATGAAGCTGGCGGAAGTTTTTCAGCTCTTCCATCGGCAGGTCGTAACCCGCCAAATGCAGCAGGGCGTAGTGCAGCATCGAGCCATGCCCATTTGACACGACGAAGCGATCACGGTCAGCCCAGCTCGGATCTGCGGGGTTGTGTCGCAAGTGATTCGACCACAGCGCGACTGCGATCTCGGCCATGCCCATGGGCATGCCTGGGTGACCTGAATTCGCTTTTTGTACTGCGTCCATTGCCAATGCGCGAATCGCATTAGCCATATTTCGAGTGTCTTGGGAGGTAGTCATGTTGGCAAGCCGGGCTGGATTAGACGGCCGCCGGCGGCGAGAGCGCAGACCGGTGGAAAAGCGCGCGATTTTACCAGACCGCCTCGCGCCCACTTACAATCGACGGTCAATGCAATGCAGACTGAGCCGCACCGACCACCACCATGCCACGCTTCTACCTCGATCAACCGCTAGAGCTGGGTATGCGGTGCGAGCTACCCGATGAGGTGTCGCATCATATCGCGGTGCTACGACTAAAGCCGGGCGATACGGTGACGCTGTTTAATGGCCATGGCGGTGAATTTACAGCCAGCTTGGCGCAGATCGAAAAACGCCGCTCGGTGGCACACATTAAGACCTTCAACGCGCGCGAATCTGAACCAGGTCACGCACTCACACTGGCGCAAGCGCTGCCCGAAGGCAGCAAAATGGATTGGGTGATCGAGAAAGCCGTCGAACTCGGCGTGACCGCAATTCAACCACTGATGGCAGCGCGCTCGGTGGTTCGCTTGAACGATGAGCGCGCTGTTAAAAAATTGGCGCATTGGCGCTCGATTGTCGTGGCGGCCGCAGCGCAGTGTGGCCGCAATCGACTGCCATCAGTTGCTATGCCGCAGGCGTTTTCAAGTTGGATAGATCAGCATGATCTGCACCCTCGAATTTTGCTCTCGCCACGTGGCCAGCAATCGCTCACGGATTGGGCTCGACATAGGCCTCCGCAGGCTGTCACTCTCATTATCGGCCCCGAGGGTGGATTGAGCGAGGCCGAGGAACAAACCGCGATCTCGCACGGCGCGATTTGTCTTTCTATGGGTAGCCGGGTGCTGAGAACCGAAACGGCAGGTATCACGGCCGTAGCAGCGCTGCATGCGCTGTGGGGAGAGTTTTAAGCCCGCCCCGCCTCAACGGCTAAGACCGAAAGGACGCGGCAGAACGCCTGATTTGACTACGATTGACCCGCAGACACCCGCAAGAAACCCGCATGAAAGCCTCTATAATCGAGGGTTTCCACTGTGGCGGCGCTCGATAGCCATGTCATGAGAGTTTTTCGCGGACTCCCCAACGCTGAATCGCGTCGCGCTTGCGCGCTGACCATCGGAAATTTCGATGGCGTGCATCGCGGCCATCGCGCGCTGCTCGAGCAACTCTCGGCGGCGGCGGCACGGCTACACGTCGAAACTGCTGTGATGACATTTGAGCCGCACCCACGCGAGTATTTTGCTCAGCTCTCCGGTGATGAATCGCGTGCGCCGCGCCGTATTGCGAATTTACGTGACAAGCTGCAAGCGCTGGCAGACTGCGGTGTTGATCGTGTGATTGTCGAGCATTTCAATGCATCGTTTGCCTCTCAGCCCGCTGAGAACTTCATTAAAGATGTTCTGGTCGACGGCCTGCATGTGAAATGGTTGATCGTCGGTGATGATTTCCGTTTTGGCGCGAAACGTTCGGGTGATCTTGCCATGCTGCAGTCGGCTAGAAAAGAATTCGGGTTCGAGGTGGTTGCCCTGCCAACGGTCACGCATCAAGCAACACGAATCTCGTCGTCTGCGGTGCGTGAGGCGCTGCTTGCGGGTGACTTCGAGCGCAGCCGCGAGTTACTCGGTCACCCCTATGCGATTTCAGGTCATGTGCAGCACGGCAGAAAGCTGGGTCGTACGATTGGCTTTCCCACCCTGAACCTGAAAATCGCGCACCGCCGCCCGGCCTTGTCAGGCATCTTCGTCGTGCAAGTACATGGGCTCGCTGAGCATCCTTTGCCTGCCGTGGCGAGCCTGGGTGTTCGGCCCACCGTAGAGGATAACGGCCGCGTGCTGCTGGAGGTTCACCTGTTTGATTATTCAGCTGACTGCTACGGCAAGCTGATTCGCGTCGAGTTCTTGAAGAAATTGCGTGACGAAGAAAAATACGATGATCTCCAGACCCTGACCCAAGCCATCGATAACGATGCAAAAAATGCGAGAGCTTTTTTTGCAGAACACATAACTGCCTGAGCAACGCTCAACCAACACCTAACCCTCGCCTTCCATGTCCGATAACAGCAAGAAGTCAGAGAGCAAGTACCCGGTTAATATGACCGAGACAGCGTTTCCCATGCGTGGTGATCTCGCCAAGCGCGAGCCGCAGTGGGTCGCTACCTGGCAAAAGAAAGGCATGTACCAGCGCATTCGTACGGCTTCCGCTGGCCGCCCGAAGTTCATCTTGCATGACGGGCCGCCGTACGCCAACGGTGATATTCATATCGGACACGCGGTCAACAAAATCTTGAAAGACATGATCGTAAAGACCCGCCAACTCGACGGGTTTGATGCACAGTATGTGCCGGGTTGGGATTGCCACGGCATGCCGATCGAGATTCAAATCGAAAAGCAATTTGGTAAACATCTACCTACCGCGGACGTACTCGCTAAGTCACGCGCGTATGCAGCCGAGCAAATCGAGCGTCAGAAGAAAGACTTCATCCGCTTGGGCGTATTGGGCGATTGGGATAACCCGTACCTGACGATGAATCCGCGCAATGAAGCCGATGAAATTCGCGCGCTCGGCAAAATTCTTGAAAAGGGCTATGTCTACCGCGGCCTTAAGCCCGTCAACTGGTGTTTCGATTGCGGATCGGCGCTGGCAGAAGCAGAAGTCGAGTATCAGGACAAACGTGATCCTGCGATTGATGTCGGTTTCCCATTCGCCGAACCTGAAAAAATCGCGCAAGCCTTCGGCTTGGCATCACTGCCAACGCAAACCGGCTTTCTCGTTATCTGGACCACCACACCCTGGACCATCCCGTCGAACCAGGCACTCAATATGCACCCGGAGTTCGATTATGCATTGGTGCAAACCGAGCGTAACGGCGAGCCATTGCTGCTCATACTTGCGCAAGCGTTGGTAGAGAGCTGCCTGCAGCGTTATGGCTTGCAAGGCAAAGTGATCGCGACAACCAAAGGCGAGCACTTATCGCTGGTGAAGTTTCATCACCCGCTGGCTAGCGTCGATAAAGGCTATGACCGCTTATCGCCCGTTTATCTTGGCGAGTATGTCACCGCAGATTCGGGTACCGGCATTGTGCACTCTGCACCTGCGTACGGTCTGGAAGACTATGCATCGTGCAAGTCCCACGGTATGCGTGATGATGAAATCCTGAGCCCGGTGATGGGTGATGGGCACTTTGCCTCGACACTGCCGCTATTCGGCGGCATGACGATCTGGGAAGCATCGAAGCCGATTTGCGCTGCACTTGAACAAGCAGGCGCGCTGTTCAAGCTGGTAATGTTTGATCACAGCTACATGCACTGCTGGCGTCACAAGACACCGATTGTTTACCGTGCGACGTCGCAGTGGTTTGCATCCATGGAGCGCCAACCTAAAGCAGGCGGCACTAATTTGCGCGAGACGGCACTCGCCGCCGTTGAAGCAACCCGGTTTTATCCCGCATGGGGCAAGGCACGTCTGCACGGCATGATTGCCAACCGACCTGATTGGACGCTCTCACGTCAGCGTCAGTGGGGCGTACCGATGCCCTTCTTTGTGCATAAAGAAACGGGCGAGCTACACCCGGATACGCCCGCGCTTCTGGAGAAGGTAGCGCGCCTGGTTGAACAACAGGGTATCGAGGCTTGGCATCACATCGACCTTGCAGAATTTCTTGGCGCAGATGCTGCGCACTATGAAAAAAATCGCGACACGCTAGATGTCTGGTTTGATTCCGGCGCGACGCACTACACCGTGCTGCGCGGCTCACACCAAAGTGAATTGCAATTCCCCGCAGACTTGTACCTGGAGGGTTCAGATCAGCATCGCGGCTGGTTTCATTCCTCGCTTCTGACCGGCGCCATGCTGGATGGTCAAGCGCCTTACAAAGCGCTGCTAACCCACGGCTTTGTGGTGGATGGCGAGGGTAAGAAAATGTCCAAGTCCAAGGGTAATGTCGTCGCGCCGCAAAAAGTATCCGACACCTTGGGTGCCGAGGTTCTGCGACTGTGGGTGGCCGCGACCGATTACTCGGGCGAGTTATCGATCTCGGATGAAATTTTGAAGCGCGTAGTCGAGAGCTATCGCCGAATTCGAAATACGCTGCGCTTCTTGCTGGCGAATACGTCCGACTTCAACAGCGCGACGGATGCTGTCGCAATGGATCAGTTGCTGGAGATTGACCGCTACGCCATCGCACGCATGGCGCAATTACAGGATGAGATTCGCGCACACTTCAATGAGTATGAGTTTCATCCGGTTGTCGCCAAGCTTCAGATGTACTGCTCGGAAGACCTCGGTGGCTTTTATCTGGATATTCTGAAAGATCGTTTGTATACCAGCGGCGTGAGTTCTGCCGCGCGGCGCTCGGCTCAAACGGCGATTTGGTACATCACGCAGGCACTATTGCGACTAATGGCACCGATTTTGTCATTTACCGCAGAAGAAGCTTGGCCGGTGTTTAATAATGAATCAGAGTATCAAGCCAGCGGCGAGACGATTTTCACGCAGCAGTTTTATACACTACCTGCGATCAATGACAGCAACGCCTTGCTTGAGCGCTACGAGGTACTACGTGACATCCGTGCAGGTGTATTAAAGCAGCTGGAAGAAGTGCGCACCTCTGGTGCGATTGGCTCTTCGCTGCAAGCCGAGGTGGCGATTCATGCCTCGGGCGATAAGTTAGGGCTACTGCAAAGTTTTGGCGATGATTTGAAATTTGTCTTGATCACCTCTGCAGCGACCGTGGTGTCGGTCGCTGATGCCGCAGAAGAAAAATTGATTGTCACAGCCTCAGCCCACAAAAAATGTGAGCGCTGCTGGCATTACCGCGCAGATGTTGGGGTCGATCATCAACACACCGGACTGTGCGGTCGCTGCGTGGCGAATCTGTTTGGCGCAGGCGAATCACGCCGCATCGCTTAATCCAGGATTCACCCTATGGCGAGAAAATCAATGGGTCTGCTACTGTGGCTTGGTATCGCCGCCATCGTGGTACTTCTCGATCAGGTGTCCAAGATCACCATGTCTCGTCTACTTGTGTACGGGCAGTCGGAAATGATCACGCCCTATTTCAACTTGGTCATGGTGTACAACCAAGGAGCAGCTTTCAGCTTTCTGGCCAACTCCGGCGGCTGGCAGCGCTGGTTCTTCAGTGGTCTCGCCTTGGTTGTTTCGCTCGGCATTATCTGGATGTTGCACAAAAATTCAGGCCAGCGCTTGTTCTGCTGGGCGCTGACACTGATTCTCGGCGGCGCGGTGGGCAACCTGATCGATCGGTTGCTGTACGGCCATGTCATCGACTTTCTGGATTTCCATATTGGCACACTACACTGGCCGGCATTCAACGTGGCCGATAGCGCGATCACGGTGGGTGCGGCATTATTCGTGCTGGATGAATTGCGACGAGTAAACCGCTGAACCCCATGACGCTGGCTGGTAAACACATCGTACTTGGCCTCACAGGCGGCATTGCCTGCTACAAGGCCGCCGAGCTCGCGCGCGGGCTAGTGAAAGCCGGCGCACAAGTTCAAGTAGTGATGACCGCGTCTGCGCAACAGTTCATTACTGCTGTCACCTTGCAGGCGCTGTCGGGGCGGCCTGTGTTTTCCGATCAGTGGGATAGCCGTATCTCGAATCATATGGCGCATATTGATCTGACCCGTGAGGCGGACGCGATCGTGATTGCCCCCTGCTCGGCAGACTTCATGCGCAAGCTGGTGCATGGCGCCGCAGATGATCTGCTCTCCGCGCTGTGTCTGGCACGGCCGGCCACCCTGCCGCTGCTGATTGCACCTGCAATGAATGTCGAGATGTGGGAAAACGCGGCAACCCAGCGCAATGCCGCACAGCTCAAGCACGATGGTGTGCATCTGCTTGGCCCTGTCGCTGGGGAGCAAGCCTGTGGTGAGACGGGTTTGGGTCGCATGATGGAGCCGGAGCTGCTGCTCGAATCACTGGTGAGCTTTTTCTATCCCAAGCATCTGGTCGGCAAAAATATACTAATAACCGGAGGCCCGACCTTCGAACCGATCGACCCGGTGCGTGGCATCACTAATCTGTCATCCGGAAAAATGGGCTATGCGATTGCGCGTGCAGCGGCTATGGCAGGCGCTTCAGTGACCTTGGTCTCAGGGCCGACTGCGCTTACTCCGCCGATGGGCCTGCGTACCGTGTCCGTTACCACGGCGCAGCAAATGCACGATGCGGTAATGACGAGTGTTCATGATAAAGACGTCTTTATCGCGGTTGCGGCGGTGGCTGACTGGCAAGTGACCGAAGTGAGTGCACAGAAAATAAAGAAGCAAGAGGGCGCTGCGCCCTCGCTCTCCTTCAAGCAAAACCCGGATATCTTGGCTGCCGTCGCGGCGCTACCCTCACCGCCTTACTGCGTCGGCTTCGCGGCTGAATCAGACAATCTGCTCGAATATGGCGCTGCAAAGCGTATCAAGAAAAATATCCCGCTATTGGTAGGTAATATCGGCCACCAAACTTTTGGCAAAGATCACAATGAATTGGTACTGTTCGATGCGCAGGGTCACCATCCATTGCCGCGCGCAAGCAAAGATCAACTGGCAGATACGCTGATCACAGAGATCGCAAAACGACTAACACGCTAAGCCGTTTAACCATGAAAACCATTGACGTCAAAGTACTCGATCAGCGATTGCGTGAGCAAATGCCTGCCTACGCCACGCCCGGCAGCGCAGGGCTTGATCTGCGCGCGTGTATTGAAGCGCCGCTGACAATCGAGCCAGGTAGCACGCATCTGATACCAACCGGCCTTGCCATCCACATCGCTGATCCTGCTTACGCTGCAATGATCTTGCCGCGTAGTGGCATGGGTCATAAGCACGGTATCGTGCTCGGCAATCTGGTAGGCCTCATCGACTCAGACTACCAAGGCGAATTGATGGTCTCGACTTGGAATCGGGGCACTAGTACTTTCGTGCTGAATCCGATGGAGCGTCTGGCGCAATTGGTGATCGTTCCTGTGCTGCAGGTTGCCTTCAATCTTGTCGAGTCATTTACTGAAACCGAACGCGGCGCCGGTGGCTTCGGGAGCACCGGCAAAGGCTAATACCCAACTCGAGCTCAAAGTTTAGAGTAAAGCTGAGGGTGACGACGCAGGTGAGGGCGAAGGTGAAGGTGAAGGTGAAGGAGCGGCTCAGTGTAAGGCTGACTCGGAGGTAGGCACCATGCGGAAACGACTGGAACGGCTGTATGTAATCGTCGCGCTGGTCATGCTGAGCGTGACGGGTTGCTCAATGCTGAACACGACACCAGGCGCGCCTGAACCCGGTACGCCATCACAACCCGGCAACGAGCCCCATGCCGCAACGACGGGGCCAAATAAGCCGGGGCGTTTAGACAGCCGTCCCGAGAGTGAAGCGGAATTCGATCAGATGATCGCGCGGCAGGATCGTGTGTATCGAGTCATCGCGCCGCTAATCGTCAAGAACGCTGTTCTTTGCAAAACTTCGGCACGCCCGCTTCTCGGCTTCACCGCAAAGAATCGCCACTCGTTTCCTGCCGAGCTGCGTGATGCTGCTGCAACGCGTCTGGGTAAAGGTGATGAGTTGCGGGTGGTGCAAGTGCTTGAGGGTAGCGGTGCGCAACGCGCAGGGGTTCAGCGTGGCGATGCGCTGCTGTCGATTGCCGATAAACGTCTTCCCGTTGGGACACAAGCAGAAACTGAAGCAGCGCGCTTGCTGGCCCCACTGCTGAAACAAACCAATGAAGTCGACGTACAGCTGCTACGCAACGAGACACCGGTCTCGCTCAAGATTGCGCTGACCACAGCTTGTGCCTTTACCGTAGATATTGGTAATGCGCCTCATGCGAATGCTTACTCGGATGGCCGGCGCATCATGGTGACTGCAGGCTTGCTCGCTGACCTATCTGATCAGGAACTCGCAGTCATTCTGGCGAGAGAGATCGCCCATAACGTACAGCTACACGCCAATACCATGCAGATGCGCGCGACGATGACATCGATTATTGACACGCTACTGCCGCCCAAGCCTGATCTGAGCGGCTTTGCTGGCAGCGCCGGCCTGAGGAAGATGGATGAAAAGCTTGATCAGGAAGCCGACCGTATTGCGATGTATATGTTGGCACGTGCCGGAGTTAACCCATCACTCGCGATTGATACGCTGGAACGCTTGGCGCGTCGATATCCCGTCACGGTATTGAATAGCTACACCGCGTTACATCCGTGGACCGAGGACCGTAAACGCCAGATGATGGATACCCTCGCTGAAATCCGAAAAAAGCAGGCCAGCAAAAAATCACTGGTGCCTTGAGAAGTAAAAAGCCCGCCGACATTGGCGGGCTTTTCACTGCAGCGTCGCAGTACAGTCAGCGATTTACTCCACCTCGGCTGCCTCCTGCGGCGGCGCCGCGGGTGGCGTGTCGCCCTCGGTAAACTCGAGCTTGATCTGCTCGCTGTCATCCATTTCCACCGATACACGCCCACCAGTGATCAAGCGACCGAACAGCAGCTCGTCGGCGAGCGCTTTGCGGATCATGTCCTGAATCAAGCGTGACATGGGTCGCGCCCCCATGAGCGGATCGAAGCCCTTCTTGGCCAAGAACTTACGCAATGTCTCGCTGAAAGTTGCCTCGACCTTCTTCTCGTGTAATTGCTCTTCGAGTTGGATCAGGAACTTGTCGACCACGCGCAAGATAATGTCTTCGTCGAGCGCACGGAAGCTGATGATGGCATCCAGACGATTACGGAACTCCGGCGTGAACATGCGCTTGATATCCGCCATTTCATCACCGGCCTGCTTGGTCTCGGTGAAGCCCATCGTGCGCTTCTGCAGACTTTCAGCGCCGGCATTCGTCGTCATGATGACAATGACGTTGCGGAAATCCGCTTTGCGACCATTGTTGTCGGTGAGCGTGCCGTGGTCCATCACCTGCAGCAAGATGTTGAATACATCCGGGTGTGCTTTCTCGATTTCGTCGAGCAGCAATACCGCGTGCGGCTTCTTGGTGACCGCCTCGGTCAGCAAGCCGCCCTGATCGAAACCGATATAGCCGGGTGGCGCACCGATCAGACGGCTCACCGCATGTCGCTCCATGTACTCTGACATATCGAAGCGAATTAATTCGATGCCGAGAATGAAGGCCAGCTGCTTGGCGACCTCGGTCTTGCCCACACCGGTAGGGCCGGAGAACAGGAAAGAACCAATCGGCTTATCCATCTTGCCCAAGCCCGCACGCGCCATCTTGATCGCTGCCGCAAGCGCCTCGATCGCCGGATCCTGACCGAACACCACATTTTTCAGATCACGCTCGATGGTCTGCAGTTTGGTCCGATCATCCTGATTAACCGATTGCGGCGGAATGCGCGCGATTTTCGAGATGATGTCTTCGATCTCGGATTTGCCAATGGTTTTCTTCTGCTTGGACTTTGGCAGGATACGTTGCGCCGCACCGGCCTCATCAATCACGTCAATCGCCTTGTCAGGCAAGTGGCGATCATTAATGAAGCGCGCCGCGAGTTCTGCAGCGCAGGTTAGCGCCGACGCGGAGTATTTCACTCCATGATGCTCTTCGAAGCGTGACTTCAAGCCGCGCAAGATTTGCACGGTTTGCTCGACGGTCGGCTCGTTCACATCAATTTTCTGGAAGCGGCGCGACAGCGCATGATCTTTTTCGAAAACGCCGCGGAATTCATTGAAAGTCGTCGCGCCGATGCACTTCAATTGCCCCGACGACAGCGCCGGCTTCAACAAGTTGGAGGCATCCAATGTGCCGCCCGATGCAGAGCCTGCGCCGATGATGGTATGAATTTCGTCGATGAACAGAATTCCGTTCGGGTTCGCCTTCATCTGCTTGAGCACTGCTTTCAGGCGCTGCTCAAAGTCACCACGGTACTTGGTACCGGCCAGTAGCGCGCCCATGTCGAGCGAGTACACGACAGCGTTTTGAAGAATCTCAGGCACATCGCCCTGCACTACTCGCCAGGCCAAGCCCTCTGCAATCGCGGTCTTGCCGACGCCAGCTTCACCCACCAGCAGCGGATTGTTTTTACGTCGACGGCACAACGTTTGAATGACCCGCTCAACCTCGGCCTCACGACCGATCAGCGGATCGATCTTGCCTTCGGCAGCCAGCTTATTCAGATTTTGTGTGAACTGATCCAGCGCGCTTTCTTTTTGTGGCCCTTCAGCCTGCGCCTCGTCGGCACTTTCAGACGCCTTTTGTGGCTCAGGCTGCTGATCTTTGCGCACCCCGTGGGAGATGTAGTTGACCACATCAAGCCGCGTCACACCCTGCTGATGCAGGTAGTAGACCGCGTGCGAGTCTTTCTCCCCGAAGATGGCAACCAGCACGTTGGCCCCGGTGACCTCTTTCTTGCCATTCGATGCTGACTGCACATGCATGATCGCGCGCTGAATCACGCGCTGAAAACCCAGCGTTGGCTGCGTATCGACCTCACTGGTGCCCGGCACCGTCGGCGTGTTGTCGGTAATGAAGTTCGACAGCGTCTTGCGGAGATCATCGATGCTGACCGCACAAGCACGCAGTACCTCTGCGGCGGATGGGTTGTCCAGTAAAGCGAGTAGCAGGTGTTCAACGGTAATGAACTCATGCCGGGCCTGTCTTGCCTCGACAAAGGCCATATGCAAACTGACTTCGAGTTCCTGGGCGATCATGCTTCCTCCATCACGCACTGCAGCGGGTGCCCCGCCTTTCGGGCGTGGGTTAAAACCAATTCGACTTTGGTGCTGGCGATGTCTTTGGGATAGACACCGCACAAGCCCTTACCGTCACGATGAACCTTGAGCATTATCTGCGTCGCCGTCTCGCGGTCCTTATTGAAGTACTCCTGAATGATGGCCACAACGAACTCCATTGGCGTGTAATCATCATTCAGCAACACTACTTGGTACATCGGCGGCGGCTTGACCGCCGCCTTTTTCTCTTTCGGTACGAGTAGAGTGCCGTTGTCGCTATTAGTTGCCATGCTTCTATTCTATCGCCCACGCCACGCTTGGTAACCCTTGTTACTCAGGCGATCGGCGCTCAATTCCATCTTACTTGCTTTCCGGGGCATGCGCTGACTTGGCAACAATAAATCGGAACCAGACAAGTCAGCATTAAGAAAATGGCGCAATTTGCTGTGGTTTCAAGGCTCGCGAGCGGTATTCTGGCATTTTTGACAATTTGCTTGACTTTTCTATTTTTTGCCAGAACAATGCAAAAGGTCAATATGTGGGTTATAGCACTTATTGACATGAGGAAGAGCAATAATGGAGGGGGTCAGCTTTACGCAGGGCTCTTGCTTTTAGCGCTCGTGTGATCGTCCCCCGTTTAGAAAGACAGTTTTATGGCAAAAGGTAAGGTCAAGTGGTTTAACGATGCTAAAGGCTTCGGTTTTATCACTCCGGATGATGGCGGCGAAGATTTGTTTGCGCATTTCTCTGCAATTACGATGTCCGGTTTTAAGACCCTGAAAGAAGGCCAAGAGGTCTCGTTTGAGGTGACCCAAGGTCCAAAGGGAAAGCAGGCTTCAAATATCCAACTCGCCAGCTAATTAATTCAAGCTGACCAGTCGCAGGTCCGAACCCTCGGTAAATCCGGGGGTTTTTTATTTCAGGCACCCATATAGACTCATCGACCGAGCTAGCGTGTAAAGGTTCATTATTTTGTCGCATCAAAAAACAAAGGCCGGGGCAAGCGCACCCGGCCTTTGTCTTGTGCATTTCATTGTTTTACATATGTTGGATCATGACATCGCCAAAGCCGGAGCAGGAAACCTGGGTCGATCCCTCCATAAGCCGAGCGAAATCATAGGTCACTTTCTTGGATGAAATCGATCTCTCCATCGAGCTGATGACCAAGTCGGCCGCCTCGAACCACCCCATATGTCTGAGCATCATCTCAGCCGACAGAATGACTGAACCCGGGTTAACGTAGTCCTTGCCGGCATATTTGGGGGCCGTGCCATGAGTTGCCTCGAACATTGCCACTGAATCAGACAAGTTAGCACCCGGCGCAATGCCGATACCGCCGACTTGCGCGGCCAGTGCGTCAGAGATGTAGTCGCCGTTGAGATTAAGGGTTGCGATCACGCTGTACTCGGCTGGACGCAGCAGGATCTGCTGCAAGAAAGCATCGGCGATCGCATCCTTGACCACAATCTGATTGCCCGTCTTGGGATTCTTGAAGCTGCACCACGGCCCACCATCCAGTAGCTGTGCGCCGAATTCGTTTTGCGCGAGGGCATAGCCCCAGTCACGGAAGCCACCCTCGGTGTACTTCATGATGTTGCCTTTGTGTACTAACGTCACCGATGGCTTGTCATTGTCAATCGCGTACTGGATCGCTTTGCGCACCAAACGCTCAGTACCCTCGCGCGACACCGGCTTGACGCCGATGCCGGAAGTCTGCGGGAAACGGATCTTTTTGACGCCCATTTCCTTGATCAGAAAATCAATCACCTTCTTCGCGCCATCCGACCCCTCTTGCCATTCGATGCCCGCGTAGATGTCTTCCGAGTTCTCGCGGAAAATCACCATATCGGTCTTCTCGGGTTCCTTCAGCGGCGATGGCACGCCCTTGAAGTAACGCACCGGGCGCAAGCAGACATACAGGTCCAGCTCCTGACGCAGGGCGACGTTGAGCGAGCGAATACCGCCGCCAACAGGTGTGGTCAGCGGGCCCTTGATCGACACCACGTAGTCTTTGAGAACCTTTAACGTTTCTTCGGGCAGCCAGACATCCGGCCCATAGACTTGGGTCGATTTCTCACCCGCGTAAATCTCCATCCAACTGATCTTGCGCTTGCCGCCATACGCCTTGGCCACGGCAGCGTCGATCACCTTGATCATGACTGGACTGATATCCACACCCGTGCCATCGCCTTCGATGTAGGGAATAATCGGGTTATCAGGCACATTCAACGAAAAGTCCGCGTTGACCGTAATTTTCTGACCCTCGGCGGGTACCTTGATATGTTGAAACATCGTTTTCCTCCGAAGAGTGGCGAATGACTGGATTGTAGTTGGCAGGCGGCGAACAGCGAATACCGAGATGTGTCGAGACCTAAAAACTGCATCTAAAACTGCATCTAAGTCTTATATAAGACATAAGACTACTGTTTCGTATTATGCACTAGAATTTTGCTTGATGCCACACCGCCAGCCTGCATTCTTCGCGCGATGACGCTAATTCTTTTCAACAAACCCTATGGCATCGTGAGCCAGTTCTCGCCGCATGACGGCCGACCGAGCCTGGCGGATTTTCTTGACATACCCAACATCTACCCCGCCGGCCGGCTGGACGCGGACAGCGAAGGCCTGATGCTTCTGACTGACGACGGCGATCTGCAGCATGACATTAGCAACCCGGCCTCGAAAAAGTCAAAAACCTATCTGGTTCAGACCGAGGGGTTGGCGCACGCAGGCCAGCTCGAGCGGCTAAGGGCGCCCATGAGACTGCAGGATTTCACCACGCTGGGATGTAAAGCCGTTCGTATCGAGCCGCCGCGCTGGCTTTGGCAGCGCGATCCGCCGATTCGGCAACGGCGCGAATTGCCGACCGACTGGCTGTCGATCACGCTCACCGAAGGTAAAAATCGGCAAGTGCGCAGAATGACGGCAGCCGTTGGGCTGCCCACGCTACGACTGGTGAGACAGGCGATCGGACCAATCTCGTTAGCGACTCACCCTTTGATGCCTGGGGAGTGGTGCAGCATCAGCCCTGACGAGTGGCTCAGCGCATAGACCGGCTTGCCAAGACCACCAACGCTCCCGACAGCAGCAGGCAATGCAAGCCGTTGTGGGCTTGTCCCGCTCCGGGGTTCAATCGAATGCGCAGCGGTTTACAATCCGGCCTTCGCTGGTCACAGGCCCCCATGAAAAAACTGCTGCTGCATGGTGCGTTACTGCTGCTGAGCGCTCCGCTGCCTCCGATCAACGCAAGCGCTCAGGATTTCCCGCGCATCTCGGTCAATATCGGTGTGCACCTGATTCAGGCTGAACTCGCTGCTACGCCTGAGACGCGCGCGCGCGGCCTCATGTTTCGGGAAAACCTGGCTCAAAACGAGGGAATGGTGTTCCGGTTTCCTGCCCCGCGACGGGTGTGCATGTGGATGAAGAATACGCTGATCCCGCTATCGGTGGCCTTCATCGGCGACGACGGGCGCATTGTCAATATCGAGGACATGCAACCCCAAACCACAGACGAGCACTGCAGCCAACAAGCGGCGCGTTATGCCTTGGAGATGCGACAGGGTTGGTTCAAACAGCGCAATATCAAGGCCGGTGAACTGGTATCGGGCTTGCCAAAATAAAAACCCGCAGCACCTGATGTGCGGCGGGTTCTAGCCAAGCAATCAAAGGTCGGGCAGCGGTTTTCTGAATTCTGCAGCGCAAAAGCGCTGCGCCTGACTCCGGAGGCTTTTACGCTTACGCCAGCGCCTTGATCGCAGCGGACAAGCGGCTCTTGTGGCGTGCCGCTTTGTTTTTGTGGATGATGTTCTTGTCAGCGATACGATCAATCACCGAGACCTGGGATTGAAACGCCTGGGTTGCGCCAGCCTTGTCGCCGGCCTCGATAGCCTTGCGCACCGCCTTGATAGCAGTACGTAGCGCCGAGCGCTGGCTGGATTTGTGAGCGTTTTGCTTAACAGCCTGACGGGCGCGCTTACGTGCCTGTGCGGAGTTTGCCATGGACGATTCCTGATTGTGGCACAGGCCAGAAGCCGAGCCGAATTTCGAAAAATGCAGAGTATAACAA